>Ga0209383_1001713_pt1 | contig 13462 bp, 12 predicted proteins | sample CoawatmetaG02DNA_FD_187510 | JGI IMG/M metagenome (GOLD analysis project Ga0209383, IMG submission 187510) | Marine microbial communities from the West Antarctic Peninsula - Coastal water metaG029-DNA (SPAdes) (version 2) | ecosystem: Environmental > Aquatic > Marine > Coastal ... | reverse complement strand
AATACAATGTTTTCAAGGGTCTGCAGAAATGCAGGCCCTTTTTTCTTTGTCACAAATAAGTCACAAGCCCTTGCAAGAACTGGATCTCACTACTACGTACAAAAAAAGGTTGCCGATATGGCGATGCGGGCGATTGGCCGCCGGAAGAAGTCATAGAAATTTCAGTATCATGCTTTGCCATGTCTGCTTTACCCCTACATAGCAGACCTTTTCGGAAGCCATTAATCACTTCCGCTAATAGCCAGAAGGAGACATTACCAATCATTTGTCTCTACGTAGTATCATAACGAATACCCGTTTAGACTTGTTAATCATGTCAATGAGTAAATTCTGGAGATCGGGCCAAAATCAGACATCAAACAGGAATAGAACACATCAGGACGAAGTCACATAGCCTTCTTCTATGTCTTTGTCGCTTAGCTCTTTTGGACGATCGCTAGGTTTCCCCCATCCACCTCCGCCTGCCGCCTGCAGGCGAAAACGGTCCCCTTTTTTGAGCTCAAGCCCGACAAATTTAGATCGCAAATTGCGTTCCTGATCTGTATCTGGATTTAAGAGAGCAAGAGATTTCGCGCCACCTTCACCGTTGTTGAAGCCCCAGCTTGCAGTTTCGTCCGTTGTTTGCTGTAAGTATCCGGAGACAATTGCTGTTGATGACAGGATTTCATAATCGCGGCGCACAGCAAGACCTCCACGATATTTGCCCGGCCCGCCCGAAGACGGGACCAATTCTGATCGGATGACTCTAAATGGGGACATGGATTCCATGATCTCAGCCGATAACAATTGACAGTTCCCACCATGGGTATCAATGGCATTCATGCCGTCATGTCCATTATATCCACCCATGCCACCACCAAGCATATCGGAAATCAACGTATACTGTGCAGCCTCTCCCGCTTCTAATCTACCGCTACGATCATCAATTGCGCCTGCGACAAAAGACGGGAAGGATGAATGAGCGCCCCCTGAAGCCGTCTCTAGTGAAAGCGGCGAGAGCGTTTTAATGACAAGATCAGAAACGGCATTCTCTGTGATATGGCGCGCCGATACAGCAGCTGGGTGAACAGGAAACAATGTACAACCTTCCGGTACACGAACATCAAGTGGTCGATTAATACCAGAGTTTTGCGGAAGGTCCGGCGCAAATATCGCCTTAATACCAAAATGTACCATAGAAATGGTTGAGGAGATTGGGCAGTTCAAACCATTCGCGCGTTGCATGCTGGTGCCATTGAAATCCAGAACCAGAATGCCATTTTCAATCCATACTTTTAATTGCAGGCGAATGGGCTCTTCCGATGCCATTTCATCTTCGATAAGAACAACGGCTTGTGTTGTGCGTCCTTCGAGATTTTCAATAGATCGACGAATGTAGGTTTCGGTATAATCAAGACAGGCCGATGCCAGCTCCTTAAAACCGTCTACACCATAACGTTGGCATAAATCCCGGACACGCCGTTCCCCCGTACGGCATCCGGCGATCTGGGCGCGTAAATCTCCTGCGCTGGCTTTCGGGTCGCGGACGTTATTGGCGATAATGTCAAATATTGCCTTAACAGGTTTACCAGCCTCCATTAATTTAACAGGCGGTAGCCTCAGACCTTCTTCAAAAATTTCTTTGTTATCTGCAGCCTCTGAGCCAGGGACCTTGCCACCCACATCAATATGGTGGGCAATGGTTGAGGAGATCGCAATGATTTCGCCATCAACATAGATCGGACTGAAGAGGCAAATATCAGGCGTATGGGTGCAGCCACGATAAGGATCATTACAGATAATGATGTCACCGTCTGCCCACGTTTCGAGTGGAAATTCTTCAAACATATGATGGATGGCCGTTGGCATGACCCCGAGCTGAGCCGGGATGGTTTGCGCCTGAGAGATCATGTCTCCGTTCGGCAATAACAGGCCACAGGCATAATCGTACATATCCCAGATGATGGATGAAAAAGCGGAGTGCCGTAGGGATACCGACATTTCTTCGGCAATGCCAATCAGCTCGTGTTGAAAAATATCCCGACTGATAGGATCAATACTCATGTTGCATCTCCTTTGTTTTCACAGACCCGGATGACATTATCTTTGACAACACTGGCTGTTTGACCAGATAGGATCAGAACAGTTGAATCCACTTGTGTGACAATTGCTGGGCCTGAAAAACTGGCACCGGGTCGAAGATCTTCCCGGCGATACAAATCGCACATTTCCCAGCCACCCCCTTTTTCAATGTAGACAAGCCTAGTATTATAAGCTTCTGGTTGATAGAAATTGGCTTCTTCGGCTGTAATAAGAGTTGGTTTGTCAATGCAGCCTTGAGCCTCAACCCGCAGATTTATGATTTCAAGAGGTTCGTCTGCGTCTGCATGCCCAAATAATGTGTCGTGGACTTTCACAAAATCTGCGTACGTTTTGCCTAGATCCCACCAACCCGTATCACCCGGTGTTGCAATTGGAATGTCAATCTCGTGGAACTGTCCCACATAACGCAGATCTACACTGCAATGGAATTGCCGTTTATCATGGGGAACACCATCAGCTTCTAATTCCCGATCAAGTTCATTAATAATGTCGCCTAGTAGATCGGCAATTTCACTTGGATTAATTTCGGATAAAGGACGGCGATAGGGTTTTTGTGAAGTATGGCGTATATCGCTGAGCAATAAACCTTCTGCGGCAAAGACGCCGGGATAACGAGGCACGATGACTTCATTCATACCCAAGTCCCGCATCAAGTATGAAGAATACAGCGGGCCTGCTCCACCGAAAGCCAACAAGGAAAAGCGCCGGATATCCAACCCGCGTTCGACAGAAAGCGTTCTGATAGCTTGGTTCATCTTGGCATTAGCAACATAGATTATGCCAAGGGCTGCTTCTTCGACAGACAAACCTAATGGATCTGCGACCTGTTCCAGTACAGCTTTGCGGGCAAGCGCTGGATCAATAGCGACTTCACCGCCCAGATAATCTTCGGGTGTCAGCATGCCAAGCACGATGGAAGCGTCTGTTATGGTAGCCTCCACACCACCTTTGCCGTAGCACGCTGGTCCCGGTACTGAACCTGCGGAATGGGGGCCTACACGGATAGCGCCGCCTCGATCAATCCAGCCAACCGAACCACCCCCTGCTGAAATGGTTTCAATATCCAGTGTCGGCAAACGCAAGGGCTGCCCGTCTACTGAACGGCTGGTCACTTTTTTCGGGTTGCCTTCGACAATCGCTGAAAAATCTGCAGATGTCCCTCCCATGTCAAAGGTTACGAGATTTTTAGTATTCAGTCTTCTGCCCAGATATTCACTGGCAATGACGCCTCCTGCGGGACCAGATAACATCATTGTAGCAGGGTTTGTCCGGGCTGCCCTAGGGGTCGACATACCGCCATCACTGCGCATTAATCTTAAGGGAGCGGTTACACCATTTTCTTCCAAATCTTTTTCAAGATGGCGGATATATTTATCAATAATGGGGCCAACATAACCGGCTATAGCTGTGGTATTGGTGCGTGGATATTCTTCAATTTCAGGGTTCACATCACAAGATAAATAGACCGGAATATCCTTGAATGCTTTACGCAAAGCATCACCAAGTTTTCGTTCATGTGTATCATTTACAAAAGAAAAATTTAAACAAACTGAGATCGCTTCAGGATTCAGTGCAGCGATGCCCTCAATAACATGGGCGATGTCTGTCTCGGATAATTCCTGAACCACAGAGCCAAAAAAATCAATGCGTTCATCGATTTCCAATATGCGGGAGCGTGGTACAACGGGGACAGGCTTGTTTTGTTGTTGTGAGTATAATTCGGGGCGAAGCTGGTCACCAATTTCAAGAACATCCCGAAAACCTTTGGTCAAAACCATCACGACCCGTGCGCCGTTTCTCATCAGGAAGGCATTGGTGCCTACCGTGAAGCCGTGGACAAATAGATCAACATCAGAACGTTGGAGCCCTGCTTTGCCGACGATTCTGTCCAGTCCCTTAACGATAGAGGCCGCTGAACCACGCTCTGCTGAGGGTACTTTATCAACATGGGCTCGTCCGGCATCCGTATCGATCAAGACGAGATCCGTAAACGTTCCTCCAACATCTGCAGATAAATAATACATAATTCTGTTTCATCTCCTGTTAGCGCTCTTAAGAGCCTATGACAATTTTTATTTTGTAAGTCTACGGTAATAAATTTTATATAAAATACCCCTTGATTGGTAATTTATTGCTGTATAACTTACAATTTAGGGGTAAATTTATATTATTAGGCAGACATTTTCATGAGTTTTCAGGTTGATGAAATTACAAAAACGGGTCGCTTGATTGAACAGGTGGGCACACCAAAATTCCCAAGCACACTCATCGCGTTCCTTAAAAAAATCATTCCATTTGATTATTTTACAGCGCTTGGGTTTAGTCATGATACGAGCCCTATTAATTTATTTCACGACTTGAATGACGATTCAGAACGACAATATCTGACGCATTATTTTAACGGGGCTTATTCTCTGGATCCATATTATCAACTCAGCTTTACCAATAATGATACCGGGTTTGTTACAATTCGCGATATTGCTCCAGATAGATTTTTTAAAAGTGAATACTTTAATTCTTATTACCAGTACATCAGCCTTGTTGATGAAATTGGCTTCCTCTCCCCCGTCTCAAAAGACTGGACACTCGCCCTGTCCCTGTCGAGGACTGATGGTAGAACAACTTACGGCGCACACGAAATCAAACGATTACGTCGTTTAGAACCAATTTTGAAACCTTTGATCACACAACATTGGGGTGCAATCATCTTGCGCGATAGCACTTCTGCTCGATTGATGAACTCTAAGGAAATGGCACCGCGAATATTTAATTATGTCCATACATCACATCTAGGGAAAATTACGAAACGGCAATCTGAAACTGCTGCTTTAATATTACAGGGACACTCTAGCTATTCTATTGGCAAAACATTGGGGATCGCCCTTTCAACAGTCAAGGTGCATCGAAAAGCGCTTTATACGAATCTACAAATATCAGCGCAAAACGAGCTCTATATAAAATTACTCCCTGCAATCTTCGACCCATAATTCAAGAAACCCTCTCTTATGCAATACCACTAACCTGTCTCATAGGTGCTGACGTTAGATAAAACTCACTTTAAGCGCGTAAAGTACAAACCGCTCACTCGTTGACACGGTGGATTGAAAATACATTCTAAAAGGTCTGCTTTCACATCGGAAGCAGACCTTTTTTATCGCTTCAACACAGGTCTGCTTATAGCCAGAAGGAGACATTTGTTGATAGGGTGTAACGGACGTAAAACTATTCCAATAGCGAAGAGACTGAGATATAGTCGCGGTTGGATAAAGCAATTACAAGAAATGTTGGATAAGGGACATGGTGAACCGCAGAGCATTTAATAAAGCAGTATTTATGACCGCTGCGACTGTGATAACCATGAGTACTATGGAACGACCATCATTAGCTGAACAATCAAAACGAACAGGATTTATTGCACCTGCCGAAGAGTCACGTCACTCCCGAACATGGATGTGCTGGCCTTCGACCCCTCACATCTATGGCGGTTCTCTTGGATACTTTGAAAGCATTCAAGAGACGCTAGGGCGGCTGGCTGCGTCCATCGCTAACAATGAACCTGTCTCTATGCTTGCGGGTGCAGAGCATCATGACCTTGTCCGGGAACTCTGTGGCCCAAACGTTACTTTAGTTAATATCCCGACAGATGATATGTGGGCGCGGGACACCGGCCCGGTCTTTACAAAAAGTAGAGATGGGCAGCTTAGCGCCGTCGATTTCAATTTTAATGGTTGGGATAATAAACAACAGCACAGTGTAGATAAGCATGTTGCGTACGGGATTGCAGATTACAGTGAATGCGAATACTACCGCACAAACATTATCGGCGAAGGTGGTGGATTAGAGTATGATGGAGAAGGTACTTTAATTCTAACCGACAGTTGCTGGCTCAATGATAATCGAAACCCGGGCCTGACCCGTGAGCAAATCGAAGCTGAATTGAACAGTGCTCTTGGTGTCGAAAAGATCATTTGGTTACCGGGCCTCCGTGGTCAAGATATAACAGATGGTCATATTGATGGATCTATCCGTTTTGTACGGCCCGGCATACTCATGACAGGAGGCTACCCTGATGATACATCGGAGTGGGGGCGGGCACATGAGGAATCTCTTAGCATTCTTAGCAAGGCTACCGATGCCCGCGGGCGTTCCTTCGAAACGGTTGATATTCCGAGCGCCGTGAAGGTTCGGTCAACCCATCATGATTTTTTCACGGGATATGCAAACTATTATGTGGGTAATGATGCAATCTATACCCCGCAGTTTGGTGACCGGCATGCTGATCAACATGCTCAGGCTACCCTTGCTCAACTTTACCCAGATCGTAAAATAATAGTTTTGGAAGTAGACCGAATTTATGAAAATGGCGGAGGCATTCATTGCGTAACGCAACAAGAGCCAGCAGCGTAAGCTCTATAAAATAGTTGCAAGTGAATTTGGACTAGAGATGTCCGCTATGGGTCACAAGCGGAAGTTCTCGACCGGACCATTTTACGTCCGCTTTGCCACAGAAAGCAGAAGTTCATTATTGTATTGAAAGGATGAAATTCTATCCACCGGGTCGACCTTACATAGGGCCTGTAGTAATGTTAATAATCGAAATCTGATTGAAAATTGCCAACCCCAAGGGAAACTTGGGAACACCCGGTTCATAATGACTGAGTATACTCTCTATTATCTATTTATATACGTCTCAATTTCTCAAGACCACACTGCTGAACGATGTTTTCTCCGATTGTAGGCTGTTGTCTGGCGATTACAGCCACACTAACGTCTTAGCCTTAGCGCATGTAGCATAAATCAATGAAAGTGATTGTAACCTGAAATTTAAGCTCCGATCTTTCGATCTTTCAGAAATTGTATTTGCTCATCTGTAAATCTAGGCAACTCTGATTTCCTGTCAGCGCCTTGAGCACAAAGTATTTCATCAATCTCGCTTCTGAACCTGACTTTCATTTTATCCAATGGAGTGCTGCCACATACCCGAGCGTAGGCAATATCAATATCTTCAAGTGTGATGTTCATGATGGTATTTAGGAATTTCAGAAAGATCGCAATACCCCCCCCCATGGCTTCCAATGGGAAGACGAGAACTGGAAGCTTCGATAATCTTCGATTTTATGGCTCAAAATTGTCACAGATAAATCACATTTAGATTATCTGTCTGATAACCTACTATTATATATGAATAATTTATAGCTTACATCTAACTAAACGATAATATACTTCTTAATAAAATTGTTAATAAAAAGGCAGTTAGTAAAATAACTGCCTTTTTTTGTTAGACTTCTACGCCATGCAAAGGTTGTTAAGCTATCATTCGATTAGGATAGAAGTTCTTGCTGACAATCTTAGCATATTGGTTCCACATATTATCAACCATTATTGGTATCTGTTTGTCCATAACTACGCATACCTTTTTGGAGCAAAGATAGATGGAGTAAAGTATGTAATACAAAAACACCTTGGGGAGTTGACAATACAGGGTGTTGATTGAAATTAACTAAAATAATGCTATTCGGCCACATTAAATGTTGTTACCATAAACTTAACCAAACAAAGGGAAATATTATGTCAATGTCTGGCACACCAAAAGAGAAGACTGATCAAGCATTGATTGATGCATTCTTAAATAAAGGTGGCAAAGTTACTAAAGGTAAAACTAAACCTATGAAGCATGAACTTGGTCTTAGTAATAATGTTTGGAATAATCCACTCACTAAAGATGAAAAAAAATCACTAAAAAAATAATAGTCTACCACTTCATAAGGAATTACTTTTTAAATTACGTTTAATTCTTTTGCACTTAATTTATAAATATCAGCTGAGCCAGCGGTCGCACTCTTACAAAGACTAAAAACTGATGGTAAAATATGATTCATGTAAAAACTAGCTAATTTAACACGACTTTGAGTTTTATCATCTGCAATAGCTCCCTTTAAGTGAAAAAATGCACCAAGAACTAATGCAAAAGATTCAAGATAAGGGGTCGCGCCTGCTAAGCGTTCATTTAGATTTTCTTGCATTACCATCCAATGTGTAGCCTCACTTAACGTATCAGAGGCTATTTTTAGTTCAGATGATAGTTTTATTAGTTCGTTGGGTGTATTAATACAGAGATCGTTGATCTCATTTATTAATTCAAAAACTGCTTGGCCACCATCCATCAATTTTCTTGAAACTAAATCTATAGCCTGGATGCCGTTTGTACCTTCATAAATTGATGTTACTCTTACATCTCTCCAAAATTGAGCTGCACCTGTTTCCTCAACAAACCCCATGCCACCATGTATTTGTATCCCTAAGTTGGAAACTTCGATCCCAGTTTCAGTTCCAAAAACTTTAGCCATTGGCGTTAATAATGCAGCACGAGATGTCCAGTTTTTGTTGTTGGTCGCTTTGCTCATATCTATTGCGACGGCTGTTGCTAAACAGATGGCTCTAGCAGCATAAGTTTTTGACTTCATCGTTAATAACATTCGACGTACATCTGCAAAATCAATTATTGAACCAGTTTGGTTCGTTGGAGACTTCCCTTGTATTCGTTGAGAGGCAAATTTCACAGCTTTTTGCAAGGCGGCTTCTGCTACACCTAAACCCTCACCACCAACTCCCAACCTTGCATTATTCATCATTGTAAACATGGCTTTCATGCCTTGATTTTCCTCACCAATTAACCAACCTTTAGCCTTGTCGTACTCCATTACTGCTGTTGGAGATCCATGAAGCCCAACCTTATGCTCAAGTGAAATTACTCTAAGATTATTTCTAATTCCTAAGCTGCCATCATAATTTGGAATATACTTTGGTACTATGAAAAGACTAATACCTTTTGTACCTGGAGCGCTATCTGGTAATCTCGCCAAAACAAGGTGGCAAACATTTTTTGTAAAATCATTATCTCCCCAACTGATGTAAATTTTTTGTCCGCTGATAGAATAACTACCATCACCTTTATCAAAAGCCTTTGATGTTAGCGCCCCCACATCTGACCCAGCTTGCGGTTCTGTTAGGTTCATAGTTCCAGACCATTCACCAGAGATAAGTTTTGGAAGGTATAAGGATTTTATATCATCATTGGCATGATGTTCTAAAGCCTCAATTTGCCCTTGAGACATTAACGGGTTTAGTGAGAGCGATAGGCACGCTCCATTCATCATTTCATTTACACAAGTTTGTATTGTTAAAGGCAATCCCATACCACCATATTTGGGATTTGCGGCAACGCCAATCCAACCTCCTTCAGCCACTGCCTTATAACCTTCTGAAAAGCCAGGTGAGGTTCTGACTACGCCATTTTCGAGAATTGCTGGATTTAGATCGCCGACTCTTTGAAGTGGCGATAAAACTTCTTCAGCTAATTTAGCCGCTTCATTTAAGATAGCTGAGGTCGTTTCTAAAGATGTATCTTCAAAATGGTTTGTGGAACTTAAATTATTATAATCCACAACATTTTCTAACATAAACTTCATATCTGAAAGTGGCACTTGATAATTCATCTCTTAATTCTCGCTCTATCTTATACTGATATGTTTGGTTAACTCTTCTTGATACGTTTTAATTAACTTTTTTTATAAACTTTTAAAGGTTAAAATTATAATTTGATAAAATTATTGAAGGTTTAGGATATAAGCTTTAATGAATGTTTATAAATTTTTAGGAGAAGTTCTTTTGACTGGATCGTATAAAATAGCGATATTGGGTGCTAGTGGCTATACAGGGGCAGAATTAATCCGTTTGATAGCCACTCATCCTTCTTTCAGTATAAGTGCACTTTCAGCTGATCGTAAGGCTGGGATGGCTGTGGAAAAAGTATTTCCTCATCTTAGGCATTTAAAGCTCCCAAACTTAGTTAAAATTGAACAAATTGATTTTGACTCAATTGATTTAGTATTTTGCGCCTTACCTCATGCTACAAGTCAAAAAGTAGTAAAAAGCCTCCCAAAACATTTGAAAGTTGTTGATTTATCTGCTGATTTTAGGATTCGAGATCCAAAAGTTTATGAAAAATGGTACGGCAAGCCACATGACGCCTTAGACCTTCAAAAACATGCAGTTTATGGTTTAACTGAGTACTATCGAGAAGATATCAGAGGTGCTAATTTAGTGGCATGTACTGGCTGTAATGCCGCCACTGGTTTGTACCCATTGTTACCTCTTATAGAGGATAGTGTGATTGACTTAGATGATATAATAATTGATCTGGCGACCGGAGTATCTGGGGCGGGGCGATCACCCAGTGAAGCTATACTCCACTCTGAGGTTTCTGAAGGTTTTCATGCCTATAACGTAGCAAAACACAGGCATACAGCAGAATTTGATCAGGAGTTTAGTAAGGTTGCTAAAAGGCAAGTTGAAGTTACTTTTACACCTCATTTGTTACCACAAAATAGAGGAATATTAGCAACCATCTATGTTAAAGGGGATGCCGACCAAGTCCATGAATCTTTAGTGAAAAAGTATAATGATGAGTTTTTTATCTCTATTTTACCTTTAGGTGAGTCACCAGCAACTCGACATGTGCGAGGATCGAATTTTGTTCATATTGGTGTTGTTCCAGATAGGCGTTCTGGTAGATGCCGAGTTTTTTCAACATTAGATAATCTTACGAAAGGTTCTTCTGGACAGGCAATTCAGAATGCTAACCTTATGCTTGGAATTAAGGAAGATAGTGGACTGTTGATGGCACCATTGTTTCCTTAATGGTAAGTTTAAAGAAAAGAAGACGAATTCAACTTATAATAATTTTTAGTATCTCGTTGGCATTAGCAACGTTATTAATTGGTTATGCTATGCGAGACGGTATCCAATACTTTCGTTCCCCCTCTCAGGTGATTGAAAGTCCACCTCTGCCAACTGAATTTTTTCGAATAGGGGGCTTGGTTAAGGATAATAGTTGGATTAAAGGTAAAAAACATCAATTTGAGGTTACCGATAGGGCAAACGACGTTACCATTACGTTTGTTGGGATTTTACCTGATCTGTTTAGAGAGGGTCAAGGAGTTATAGCAACTGGAAATTTAATTAATGGTATTTTTATTGCTGCAGAAGTATTGGCCAAACATGATGAAAATTACATCCCAAAAGAGATTATGGACACATTAAAAGAACAAGGTTATTACAAGCCAATAAAATAAATTATTTCAATAGCTTAGTATAAATTACTAATGTAATTATATATTTAAAAAATACTAAAAAATATAAATTTCTTCTTTCGCATTTGAAGTTAACGCAGTTTAAGCTATTCTTTAGATATATAGAAAAGGGTTATAATGATAATAGAACTTGGACATTTAGCTCTGATCTTAGCTTTCAGTCTTTCGATCGTTCAGTTGATTGTGCCAATGATAGGTATAAAATACAAATGGTCAAATTTGATAAGATTATCAGGGCCATTAGCTTCTTTTCAATTTTTACTCACGTTTATTAGTTTTGGGGCTTTAATGAATGCGTTTATTACGTCAGATTTTTCTGTAAAGCTGGTTGTTGAAAATTCCCATTCATTGAAACCTATGCTGTATAAAATCAGTGGCACCTGGGGTAACCATGAAGGTTCTATGCTGTTGTGGGTTTTAATACTTACATTTTTTGGATTTCTAGTTGCTTGTTTTGGAAGTAATTTACGTACAGATTTTAAGGCCAGAGTATTGTCTGTCCAATCGGCAATAGCTAGTTGTTTTTTTGCTTTTATTTTGTTTACATCAAATCCTTTCGAGCGTTACTCAATAGCACCATTAAATGGTCATGATTTAAACCCTTTACTTCAAGATCCTGGTTTAGCTTTTCACCCACCATTTTTATATATGGGCTATGTAGGGCTTTCGATGTCATTCAGTTTTGCAATTGCGGCTTTGATGGAAGGTAGAGTTGATGCCATATGGGCGAGGTGGGTAAGGCCTTGGGCATTATTAGCATGGACTTTCTTGACGATTGGAATTGCGATGGGTAGTTGGTGGGCTTACTATGAATTGGGTTGGGGAGGATGGTGGTTCTGGGATCCAGTTGAAAATGCATCGTTCATGCCTTGGCTTGTTTCTGGTGCGCTATTACATTCAGCGATTGTTCTGGAAAAACGAGAAATTTTAAAAAATTGGACTATTTTATTGGCTATCTTAGCTTTTTCTTTTTCTTTGATTGGAACATTTATCGTTCGATCTGGTATCATAACATCGGTTCACGCTTTTGCTACTGATCCTACTAGAGGTGTCTTTATTTTAATTATTATATTTTTGGCAACTGGGGGTGGTTTAACATTGTTTGCTTTTAGATCTAAAAAAATTACTTCCAAAAATACCTTTTCGCTAGTTAGTCGAGAAAGCGCACTAATTCTTAACAATTTATTATTAGTTGTTTCTGCATTTGTTGTATTTATTGGTACTTTATGGCCATTATTTGCAGATTTAATTTTTGGTAAAAAACTTAGTGTTGGGGCACCTTTTTTTGATATAGCATTTACTCCATTCTTTATTGCAATTGCCATAGTATTGCCTGTTGGGGCTAGCTTGGCTTGGAAAAGAGGTAACCTTGGACGAACAATGATAGCTTTATGGCCAGCTTTAATATTGGGTATTTCACTGGGATCAATTGTCTGGGTTATGCAGACGGGAGGGCGTATGATGGCGCCAGTTGGGGTCTCTCTGGCAACATGGTTAATTTGTGGTTCAATAGGTGACGTTTGGAGCCGTACAAGAGGAAATACATTAAGAATAAAAATTAAACGTCTTTTAGGACTTCATAGGTCAGATTTTGGAAAGTTTATGGCACATAGTGGCCTTGGAATTACAATTTTTGGGATAGCGGCAATTACTGCGTGGGAAATTGAGGATATTAGAATAATCAAGACAGGTGAAAGTTTTGATGTAGGTTCTTATAACTTTTTTTTCAAAGGTGTGACCAATAGTTCTGAAAAAAATTATTTGGTAACTCGCGGTGAGTTTATTGTTAAAAATAACGATAAATTAATAGGAACTATGTTACCTGAGAAAAGGTATTACCCAATTGCTAGGATGTGGACCACTGAAGCGTCTATTGATCAAGGTATTACTCGAGATCTTTATTTGGTTATTGGTGAAGAGCAAGATGATGGAGGCTGGGCAGTTAGAACTTACTTAAAACCATTTGCAAACTGGATATGGTTTGGCGCATTATTCATGGCAGCTGGGGGAATTTTAAGCATATCAGATAGGAGGCTTCGTTTTTCTGTAGGAACAACTAGAGCATCAAAGGTTTCATTTAATGAATAAAGTTTTAACTGGTTTTCAAGTTTTAATTTTCTTTGCATGGATCTTGATGAACTCAACTAGTGTTTTTGCTGTAGAGCCAAACGAAGTGTTAAACGATCCTAAGTTAGAAGAGAGAGCTCGTGGGATATCAAAAAACTTGA
>Ga0209383_1001706_pt1 | contig 13492 bp, 8 predicted proteins | sample CoawatmetaG02DNA_FD_187510 | JGI IMG/M metagenome (GOLD analysis project Ga0209383, IMG submission 187510) | Marine microbial communities from the West Antarctic Peninsula - Coastal water metaG029-DNA (SPAdes) (version 2) | ecosystem: Environmental > Aquatic > Marine > Coastal ... | reverse complement strand
TTTGTAACCCTCCATTTCATAGCTCAAAAAAAGAAGCTTTAAAAGGAAGCATGAGAAAAATAAGAAATCTTAGTGGTGAAAGGTCAAAGAAAATACAACTAAATTTTTCAGGTGTAGCTAATGAACTAATTTATAAAGGTGGAGAATATCAGTTTATAAAAAACATGATAGAAGAAAGTGTTCTTTATTCAAATAACTGTCTTTGGTTTACAACTCTAGTCTCAAAAGAAAAAAATCTAAAAAGTATTTATAAATTATTAGAAGATATAAAAGTGAAAGAAGTAAGAACTATAAATATGGGCACATCAAATAAAAAAAGTAGAATTGTTGCTTGGAGTTACTATTCACAAGAAGATCAGGAAAAATGGCAAAAATCTAAAGTAAGTAAGAAACTAGAAAAATAGTTTTAAAAAAAATTAAAGAATTATATTTCCATCATGAGTAAATATTTTGATTACTGATGCTTTTCCGCTACTGTCTAAGTAATTATTTATTTTTAACTCAATTCCTTTGAAAAAAATTTTAGAAATAAAGTCAATATCTCCCTCAAGAGTTTCAATATATCCTGGAGAATAAAAAAAATCTTTTGCACACGGAACTTTTTTAGATTCAAAAAGCATATCAAAAAGACCTCCCTTACTTTCATCAGTCATAAATAAAATATTTTCAACATCTTTGATTTCCTCTGGAACCACTAAATAATTTTCAGAAACTATATTATTTGCTTTATCTCCTAAATATTCAAACATATCACTCATCTCACTAATATTGAATCTGAGCACTTCAGTCTCATTTTCATCAAATACAATAAATTCCATTCTATCGTTATCTGAAGGTTTAGTAAAATGAAAAAGGGAACCTTCATAAACATCTGATATGATTCCTTGATTTTCAATTTCATATTTTGATTCTATTAACTCAGAATAATTATTAGCTATCTTTATCTCTAAAATTTCAGATACTTTTTTATTTGTAATTGAATGAGCACTATATTCGACTTCCCAGCCAAAACATTTTATTATATATTTCATTTTCAGAGTAAAATTTGATTATGGAGAGATTCTGAGTACTTCATATTAAAGTTGATTATTTTCTTTTAAAATTTTCTCAGCAAAAGAAATTAATTCCCAATTTTGGGATTTTCCACTCTCCTTAGCTTCAAAAATCAATAAAAAATCTGGATTTTTTGCTTCTAAAACTGCATCTTTTAACATCTTGAAAGATTTTTTTAAATTAATCCTTGAATAAACCAAAGCTAAATTTAACTTAATATTTGATATAATTTTTTCTTTATTTTCAATGTTAATAGACATTAAATAATCTATTGAGTTATTAAAGTAATTAAAGCTATCTTGAAAATTATTAGTATGTGCTAATGCAATAGCATGCCCCCACAAAGATTCCCAATAACTAAGCCCCTTTGAATTAGCCAATTCTAAAGAATTTTGTGAAAACAGTAAAATCTTTTTATGGTCTTTTGGCTTAAATTTTATTAAATGAAATACAAGATTATGATAAAGATGTATTAAGCCTTTATTATGACCAGTTTTTTTTATTAATAACTCTCTAATTGTAATGGTCTTTTCAATCCATTTAATATGTTCATCAGGTTTTCCATTAAAATTTAATGCATCTGCATAATATTCACAAGCAGTTGAGTATTCGTAACTTTCCTCGCCTTTGTGTTTTTTATATCGATTTATGAGATTTCTAGTTAATTTTTCAAGTTCTATATAATTCCGTGTTGATATAAAATATTTTTTTTTGTAATCTAAATATTCATTTACAAAATCATTGAAAGTATTTATGTTAAATCTTTTCTGAAAAAAAGAATTAATAGAATTAAAGTTATCCTTTGCAATTTTTTCATGTTTAGAAACAAGTAATTCACCACAATGTAGTCTTGAAATAAACATTTTTAATGAGACATCTAAACGTTTAGAATCCTTTAAAAGATTAATAGATTTTAAATACAACTCAATTGCATTTGACTTTTGTGATAATGAGTTTGAAAGATAATTAAGATAATTCTTAAGCAATGATGCAAGTAAATCTAAATTATTAAACTCTATTAGCTTATCATACAAATTTGAGTATTCATTTTTAAGACCTTCTCTTGTAGGCTTTATGTATTTTTCTGACCATGTGGTATTGTTTAAATTTCTTGAAATAAATGAGCTTCTTTTACGATTTAATTTTTCTATTTCAATTATATTATTAAATAAGTAATAATCTTCACTGTTTTGTAGTGAGTCTAAAAGAGAATCATATTTTAGAAACAATTCATGATAATTTATCAATTTATTTTGTTCAATTCTAAAATGAATTAAATGTAGACTTAAATAAAATAAAACTTTTTCTTGGTATTTATTTTTAGCAAGTGCAGTTAAAAAATTAAAATCTTTTATTTCGAGAATATTATTTTTAGTATTATACTCAAAATAGAGGCAACAAATAAAAATTAATTCTTTTTCAAAATCATCATTTGGAAGAATTTTAAGTGATTTTTCATCATTATTATTGTTTGGATTATAAAGTTTTTGAATTTCAATAATTTGTATATCTGAGTCATGGTCTGGATTTGATACGATTGACAACACATTTAAAATAAATGAAATGTTTTTAATGTTTTTACTTAGCAAGTATTTTGAAAAAGCTTGAAGCTTATCAAAATCATTGGAAATAATAAATCTAATTGCAATTTCTCTAATTAAATCATGAAGTTGACTTTTATATTTATCTCCAGATTTAAGTGTAGATAATCTACGAGCAACTTTAAGTAGGTTTTCAACAGGATATAAACTTGGGTTAAGAATAATATCTTGTTGAGTTGCTATGTATCTTTTATTATATTCAATAACTATTTGCTTATCATTTGTGTCATCAGTATTAGATAAGAAAAAAGATTTTATAGCTGAAATTATTCTTTTATCTTTAAATTCATAAAAGTTATCTTCCTGAGACAAATCAATTAATAATTGATGCTCAACAGCTTTTTCTAAAAAAGCTAAAATATCAAGTAATTCATATCCCCATACTTTAGCTAATATTTCTGCGTCAAACTTTTGACCTATAATAGCTGCACTTTCCAATAATCTTTGCCATTTAGGCTCAAATAATTCAAAAATAGAGTGGTAATGACCATCAACTTCTGAAGCGTTTGGCAGGGATTCTGAGTTAATAGTTTGAGTGAGAAAATAACCATCAGGAGAATATTTTAAAATCTCTTTATTAATCCAAGATTCAAGAACTTTTAAGACATATAAAGGAGTTAATACTGCAGAGTTTTCTTTATCTACAAGATTTTTATTATAAACAGAATTATCTTCTAATTTAGCATTAAAAATAGAATTAATTTGAAACATGGACGAAGATTGAATTTTAAACTTATTGTCACTATTATTTTGATCACTTAAATTTTTAATAAAGTCATATAAGTTAAATTCTGATGTATGCAATAATGTGTCTAGCTTAAATTTATTGGTATTATCACTTTCTAAAGACTCTAAGTCAGCAATGAGCATCTTTGTATCGACGCCTCTATAATTACTATCTAAGCACTCTCTAACAGTTAAAATTATACATAGATTTCCACGTAAGAATTTATTATTATTAGTAATGTCAATAAAATGTTTTAAAAAAGCATAACTTTCTGGATCTATCCAATGTAAATCTTCCATTACAAAAACCATTTTTTTGTCTAACGCCTCTAACTTATCAATTATATCAATACAAATTTCTGTCATAGGCTTTTGTGAATCTCGTTTAAAATCAGAGATCAAATCTGTGTTAAGGCCAGTCATATTAATTACTGAAGATATATTAGATTTTTGTGATTCAATTGAGTCAAATCTTTTTGAAAACTCAGTGACTTTTAAAAGTTTAGAGAAAGCTTCTATAAATGGCTCAAATGAAATAGCATTTTCTCCTTGTATTTCATCACAATCACCATAATACCATTCCCATCCTGAAGTTTTAAATTTTTTCTTTACTTGGTTTAGAATTGTGGTCTTCCCAATACCCATTGGTGCAGAAATAGTCATAATATTTAAATCACTTGAAGATAAATATTTATTAATTCTATCATATATTTTATTAGGGTCTAAAACATTATTTATAAAAATACCTTCGATTAAAGTAACATCTTCAGATTCAGACAATTTCTTTTCATTAAAATAATCTAATCTTTTACCTATATAAAAATACATGATAGCAATAGGAACTATTACAGCTAGGGCAATTAAAAAGTTCAGAATAACTATTTCTGAAAGAATCAAAACATTAAAAAACATCAAAGAAAAAAAGCCGAGAAACAAACCAAAAATTGACTGTTTTTTTAAATTCTTATGTATAGACTTTGCTGTAAACTGATAATAAGATCTAGCTAATAAGTCTGCAATTACTAAGGTTATTAAAATTAAAATTAAATGCTCATAATGAGGGAAATATTCAAAATGAACAGTAAAAAAAACAAATACCGGAAAATAACTTGCGTACAGAGAAGTATTGAAAAAATATCTGTAACCATTAATAGAATGAAAACCATCTAGATCTAATCTGTTTATAAATAATAAATTTATTACCGTTGGAATTATACTCATAACTAAAGTAAGAGATACTATCCATAATAATGAGGATACTTCAAAGTAGTGAGATTCAGAATTTGGTGTTAAGTTAGATACTGTATAAATCATTACAAAAGATAAAATAAAAGGAATCGTAAAACAGCTTAAAATAAATCTAAACTTATTTATAAAAAGTTCAAAATAATTTCTGAATACAGAGGTGCTTTTATCATTAAAAATTTTAATCAATTTTTTCTTTTGGTCAAAAAATGAAATTATTGAGATTAAAAATATAGAACCTAAAATATGAAGTAAAATATCAAATAAACTAATATGTCTTTTATCTAAATTAAAAGCTCTAGTTATAAAATAATCTGAAAAGCCTTCATTTTTCTTAAAAGTATTAAACTTAGATTCAACAAGCCAGATAGAGTTATCAATTAAATCTACATCATTAACATTAAAAATACCTAATCTATCAAGACCTAATTGATTGCATATTTTGAGCATAGAAGATTCTTTGATAACTCCGTTTTTAATTTTCAATGCTTCAATACTCCCCAGTATATCTTCAATTTTATAAAAAGGTAAAATATAATGCTTAGTATTCTTAATAAGAATTTGATTTACAATTTCAAACATTTCATCATCACAACTTTCTCTAACAATTATTGAAGTTAAATTTTTATCATTTACCATGAAAAATCTAGAGCTTAATAGCTTGCTTAAAGCATCGTCATATGCATATTCTATTGGGTCATCAACAAAACCTAAATAATCTGGAACACCTTTAAAAAAAGGAAATAACTCAAACTTATGATTCATATTTAACTCACATGTTAAAAGTGTAAGTTTAATTTTCTTTTGAATCTCAAAGGCAAAAACATTTATCGCATCAAGTAATAAAATTGAATCAGCATAATTATTTGCAAGATTTAAAAAGTATTTATTATTATCTGTTTGTCTAGCGATATAATCTAAAGAAGATATATGTTTTTTATACTTCTTAATAAGTAGTGAATCCCTTAGTAAAACATTCTGAAGAATTGATAGACTGCTATCACCGTGTGATTGGTTAATTTTATTATAATTATCAGCTTGAACTAAAAAGAAAAGAGATGATATAATTATAGATAAAAAAAGTAATATTATTTTTTTCATTTTTTAAATTTTTATAATATATATATTTATGACAATTAAAAAAAGCAACAAAGTCTAATAACTAAAGAATTGAATATTATCTATCTTAGAATAAAAATTCCCAGAATAGGGGCCTCCAAAATTTATTAAAACAGTATATGTTCCTGGCTCAAAATAAAAATCAGATTCATACTGTGTAAACCAATAATTTGATGCAGAATATGAATTTGGAACAATTGAGAACACAAATTGAGGGGGTCCATATAATGCGTCAACAACAACTTCAGGAACTAAATAATCATTTGTAATTTGATAATTCCAATATCGCATTGTTGCATTTTCTTCTAAAGTAACGGTGAATTCAATATGTCCACCACGATGATTGGCCTCAAAGCAAGGGCCCAAATCAATGCCTCCAGAATTTTTTACTCTCCAAAAGTCATTATTATTATTATTAGGAATTGGATAAGTTGAAAAATCTGAAAGCTGTGACATTGAAGAGCAATCAATTTCTAAAATTGGAAATTCTAATTTATCAATAAAAGAAAAGACTTCAGATTCACAAATTATATTATTATTTGAAGGAGTTCTTGCCGATGCAAGAGTTTGTCTTCCAGATGACGAAACATAAGGGTCAATAATTAAAACTTTATAAGATTTAAAAGTCTCAAAAAATGTTAAATTAGAAGAATAAGATGTAATTAAAGACTCCAAATTACAATTACAAACTAAACCAGAGCTAAAACCTAGTTCATGATTTATAGAACAGCATCCTAATCTTTCAGTTTCCCCCCCCTGATAATTTAATGTAGTATATTCATCAATAGTACCATCAACATTATAGCTAGCGATAATAGGGTATATAAGGGCTTTATTTAGACCTCCTTCAATAGTTATACTAACAATATCACTATTTGACTTTTCATAAACTAATTGATTAGTAGTAACAGTAAAATCAAAATTATTTTGATCATGAGAACATGAGCTGAAAGTCAATACAAAAAAGGAGATATAAAATATTTTACTCATGTTTTATTTGAATTTTTAACAAAAAGGATTTAAAAGAATTGTAAACATTTTATTTAATTAATTTAATAATCCATTATATATTATTTTTCAACCTTCTCTACCTTAGTTCTGTAAATATATCCAGTTAAAAACTCCCCTAACTTAATTTTCCACCAATTACCAGTATCATCAAGAAGTTCAAATAATTCATTTTCATCGGAAATTTGAAGAATTATTTTTGTGTTTGTTGATTTACCAGCTCTAACGTTTGTATACCCATCAGGATCAATAATTTTAACATAAGAAATAGGCTTAGAATATTCAAAATCTGACTCATCTTCATCAAAAATCTCGTTATATTTAATAGATTTAATTATGACTTTATCAATCAATGAATATTCATCTAATTTAACAGGAATTTCAATATAAAAAACAGCAAGTGTATTATTAGAACTTCTATTACCATCCTTATAAGACTTAATTATTTCTGAATCTGAATATGTAAAATTAGTGTCAATATAAATTTCCCAATCAAAAATTTCATGCTCATCAGTAATTAATCCTTTTTTCAAAGCATCAGATGTAACTGTAGAATTTAAATAGTCTGTATCTGAACAAAAGACTGATACTAAATCATCATTGACTTTAAGAATTCCTTTAGGTATTTTTGATGCATCATCATAATCTGGTTGAGAGAATTTAGAAACACGATTTCTATCTCTTCTGTCTTTTCTTTTGACCGAGGCTTTACGTATTTTAATGCCAAAATAAGTAAAAGCTAAACCTGAGACAATTGAAGAAACAAGAAAAGGGTCTTTTTTGGGATTATATGTAGAACTAAATCCATGAGGAGATATATCTGAACTACTCCATTTATTTAGTGCATCAAAAGATAAAACAGCAGGCGCTAATGACCCTATAGCACCTAAATATGAAGTAAACAACCCATCTTTATGTTTAAATTTCTGAACGCTTTTTTTTACAGGCTTTTTGTATATGTCTTCTTCATTAGTTACATAAGTTAAAAGATCATTTGATGTTAATAGATTAATTTGCTCTTTCTTAAGATTAACGTATTCTTCTCTAACAGTCTGAATACTTTCAGCAATATATCTTTCAGAGTATGGTGAACTTTTAGTTGAAGTTCGTCCATCAATTTTAATAGACCCTTCTATATTATCATAAAACCCTTCAATAGGAGTGCCAATAACATCACCTAATTCATCTAGAAAAGTTAAAGAAAAATTATCACTTTTAATATGAGAATTAAGTTTTTCAGTAATTGTTTTATACAAAGATGCATTTCTAAAAGACATGATACTGGCATTAACATGATAATTAGTTCCATTAAATTTTTGAAGAAATTGCTTCTTTCTTTCAGAATCTTTTTTGTTTAACTTTGATATATCTGAAAATTCATTAGACTGGAACATACTATTAATTTTATTAATAAATAAAATTTTATTTGCTGGCCAATCAGACATTTTAGAATTATTTTTATCTGAGATAGGAAAATAAATAGTTTTATCATTTTTTATTGACAAAATCATATCTTCATTATAATGCTGATTTGAATTATTTTTAAGACCACTCTCTAAGTTTTTAAAAAAATTTCCATAATTTGGTTTTACAGCAATAGATAATCTTATATAAAAATTTAAAGTGTCAGCAACTTTTTGTTTAAGATCTGTATTAAAAATTTGACCGAGACTAGATTGAGATACAGAATAAGTAAAAGGATCACTTGAAATTGATTGATTTAATAAAGTTTGAACACTCTTTTTTTCGCTTTTTATCATTGCATTATTACTTTTTAATTTTTTAGCAGTAGAGATTCCTCCAATTTTTATTTTATATCCAGAAGCTTTCATTTCTTCTAAAAATAGCTCTTTTGCAATAACAGCATTTATGGACACGCGCCAATCTTCTTCCCCTTCTTGTTTCTCTGATATTACGCAAAAGGCATCAACTAAACCTTTATTGTATTCAAATATATCATCTATTACAGAATTATCTTTAATAGTAGTTTTTGATTGAAGGTAAGAACCAGCTGTACGATTAATTGCAGATCTCTTTGCATCTTTTATTGCTAGTTCTATTGTAATTCCATATCCTTGAACATTTTCAATTAATTCTTGTCCATCTTTTACGTTTAAAGGAGGATCACAATCTTGAGCATTAGTATTTAAAAAAAAACATAAAAATAATAAAGTAAAAATATAAAGTATTTTTTTTTGTATCATTATAGCGTGTTTAATAGTCAATTTTAACATTAATTATATCTATCAAAAATAGTTAATATTTTATTAAAATATTAGCATTATAAGACTCCCCCCAATATTTATCAATAAAAATTTAATAGATTTACATTCAAATAATACAAAATGAAAAGAATTATTCTAATAGTGATACTTACTTGTCAAGCAGGATTTCTTGCAAACTCAAATAATTATATAAAGTATTGTCAAGATTTTAAAATCGTTGATAAAAATTTACAACTTGCAGAACACATCAAAAAAATTTACAAACAAACTCCTTTTGACGGCGTCTATTTTATTGAGATGAATGGAGAGTCTTACATGCTAGCAATTGGTCTAACAACAATAAAAGATCATAAACGAACTTCAACAAGAATTAGAGTAGCCCAGATGGAAAACAGAAGACAAGTCTTAGAATTCTTAAGAAAACCAATGGTCACAAGTGAAATGATAATGTTCGAAGATGAAACAATTGTAAATAATTCTGCTAAATATAAGTCTGGATTTTCTATGAAAATGAGTAGTCAAACTTCTGGATTTGTAGAGGGAATGCAAGTTTTAACTGCATTTAACTCAGGACCTGATTATGTATATATAACCTATAAAAAACTATAATTATGAAACTAATATTTAAATTAACATTAATTTTTTCAATTCTTCTAACATCTTGTTCTTCAGATAATAAGACAGATGATTCAAGTGCAAATAATATTGACACACCAAAAAGCTCAGAAATAAATTCTAATACTGACGATAATTTAAGCTCTAAAAACAACAGTACTGTTTCAGGAGAAAAAATCACTATTCCTGCTGAAGATATGTCAATTGAAAATTCTCAAATTGTTGATCTGCCTTTTGACAGATTAAATGCAAGTATGGAAAAATTATTATCTAAAAAAAACAAGAGTTTGGGAACAGTCAATAATGATGGAACCATATACATTATATCAACTTCTTCATCAGTAATACCTAGTAACAAAAACGGCTTTATAAACTCAAGAAACATTGCCTTTGCAAAAGCTGAACTAAGAGCAAAAATGGCTGTTCTTCAATTAGCTGGAGAGGTAGTGACAACTGAAAGAAATAGTACACTAATAGCTAACAGTATCTCTGGTAATGATCCGGATGCAAGTTCAACTGCAAGTGTAATTGATAAAGCAGCTAAAGTTGTAGACAAATCATTAGATAAGGCTTTAATGGAGCTAGGCATGAGTAGTAATGAGATTAATAGTATGAACCAAAAGCAAAAAGAAAAAACATATAATGAAACATATCAAGATTATATTAGTTCATACGTAGCAGGAATGTTAAAAGGTATTTCAGTTGTTAAAATAGTTGAAGGTGAAGTAGGTAGTAATGACTATGAAGTTGCAGTATGTGTTAAGTATTCTCCGGAAAATCAATCTCTGGCAGCAAATATTAAAAACTTGGGCGCAATAAAATCTACATTAAATTCCGAGACGCTAAGTAAAATTAAAAGTATGTCTGCAGAAAAACTCATTTCTAAAATGGGAGCTCAATTCTTTAAAGATGAAAATGGAAATAGATTTGTTCTTGGATTTGGTCAAGCTTCTGTAAGAAAAACACAAAAAAGACAATCAAATTTTGTTGGAATTGCAAGAAAAAAAGCGAGACTAAAAGCAGTAAATAATATCAAAAACTTGTTAGCTGAAGGAATTATAGCTAAAGAAATTCAATCTAATACTGAAAAATATAGTGAATTTACAGATGGAGCTGAAGGTATATATACTGAAGATAATTATTCTGAACTTATCAAATCTAAGCGAAGCACAATAGAAATGAATAACTTAACAGTAAGGAATTGGGATGGCATTCATCCAGTTTCTAATCAAAGAATAATAGGTTCTATTGTTATTTTAACTGAAGCAAATAATATAAATTTTGAAACAAAAAAGAATAGTAATAATACAAAAGGAACTAACACAACAAAGTCAAAATATATAGAATCTGAAGAAATTGAGGGAGAGGATATATAAAAGATTATTTAGAATGTATATACTATTCCATTTTGGAAATTATAAATAAGATTAGGAATTCCTATTGCTGGATGAGTATCATAACCACATGTAAATGAATTAGTAAAAGCAAATTTATCATTTATATTTACTGAAAGTACAGTTTCATTTGACAGTTTGTAATCAGAAAAATTCATTAAACTAGGTTGAATATAATTTGTTGTGGATAATCTAAATGTTTTATTTGATATTAATCTAAGCTGGAATGTAACACTTAATCTAACAGCATCATTTTCTATATTTTCTTCTAAGACCTCCTTTTCATAAAAAGATGTAATGCCTAAAGAATTATAATCATTTAGTTTATATCTTAAACCCAAACCTGCAAGCTTTCTATTTTTGATATTTCTAACAGGATCATATTGATTCTGCACAAAAGACTCCAAACTAAAAATCTTGTTAAGATGATTACTTATTCGAAGATGTTGATACCCATCATTAGAAAAATCAACGCCTCCTGCTCTATCTACATTAATTTCATTGAGAATTAAAACACTCCATAAATCATTATCCCATTGGATATAAGTAACATTACTAAACTCCCAGTCATTTTGTGTAGATTTATTATAATCAAATGATAATTCTGTGTGACCACTCCATCCTATATCATCTGATTGTCTCTTATTCTCAATATTAACAACTTGAGAGAGGACATCTATTGAAGTAAAGATTAAAAGAATAGTAAATGAAAAGAAAAGAAGATTTTTATATTGTTTATAGCAAATCATATTATTAATTAAAGTAAATAAATTTTATTAATTATTTTTTTCATTATTCCTTTTCATTTCCTCAATAAATCCTGAAGCAATAATACCTGAAGGTATAGCAACAACAGCAATACCTATTAACGCAAAAAAAGAAAATAATATTCTACCAAATCCAGTAATAGGAGCAATATCACCATACCCTACTGTTGTAAGGGTAGTTACTGCCCAATATAAAGTTGTTGGAATGTCCTTCATAGCGGGATTGTAAGGTGCTTCCACAGACCACATTAAAGATGAGACTACTATCATTAACATTAAAGCAATAAAAAATGCAGAAAACAATTCATTTTTCTTTTTATTAATAACTTTAAAAACGAGACCCATTGAATCGTTATATCTTGTTAACTTAATAATACGCAATAGTCTGAAAACTCTTAATTGTCTAAGTACATCTGCATTAAAATATACAAAACCTAAAAAATATGGAAGAATAGCTAATAAATCTATAATACCATAAAAACTAAAGACAAATTGTTTTAAAGATTTATATTCAGATTTTTTATAATTAGCCACAAAACATCTCATTAAATATTCACATATAAAAACAACAACAGATAAAGTCTCAAATAAAGCAAAAAAGACAGCATAATTATTACCAATTTGCTCAACACTTTCTAGAATAATAGCAAAAACATTTAAAAGAATCAGAGAAGAAATAAATTTATCAAATCTTCTACCATTTTTATGAATAACTAAATCATTGGAATGGGGAGTTCCTCCTTCAATAATATTATAAATATGTTGTTTAATTTTCATACAGAAGTTTTTCTATTTTAATATAGTAAAATTCAATTTTATTTTTTTTATAAAGTTAAGAAATAAAACATTAAAGCTATTTATTAAAATTCTAAAAATAAAAACATCACAATTTAATAGAAAATTTTAATATTTAAAAAGTAAAATTAAACATAATTTTTGCAAATTTGAAAAAAAAATATAGTGAATAAAACTAAAGGGAAACCAGCAAACAAAATACAAGACCTACAATTTTTTGGAGAATTTGGAGGCGTAAATCCATCAATAGCAGACTCTTCAACGTTTACCTATTTAGAGGGAAAAACAATGGGAGATGTATTTGAAGGAACGAGAGAAGGTTGTTATCTTTATTCACGTCATACGAATCCTTCTACATCTTATTTAGGACAGGCAATCTCAGAGATGGAGTATACTAAAGGAGCAATATTATCAGCTTCTGGCATGGGGGCTATTACTTCTACGATTTTACAAATTTGTAGTGCTGGTGATGAAATTATAAGTAGCCGAACAATTTATGGTGGCACATATGCATTTATGAAAAATTATTTGCCAAAATTTAAAATTAAAACAACTTTTGTAGATACAACAAAACTTGAAAGAATTGAATCCTCAATAACAGAAAATACAAAAGTTATTTATTGCGAAACCATGAGTAACCCATTATTAGAAATTTCAGATATTCATGCAATTTCAAAATTGGCAAAAAAATACAATATAAAATTAGTAGTTGATAATACTTTTACTCCTATGATTTTTTCTCCTGCTAGAATGGGAGCAGATGTAGTTATTCATTCATTAACAAAATTTATTAATGGAACATCTGATACTGTTGGGGGCGTAATTTGTTCTAATGAAGAGTTTATAGGAGAACTAATAGATGTAAATTCTGGTAGTGCAATGCTACTTGGACCTGTGATGGATTCTTTAAGAGCAGCAAGCATTCTTAAAAACACTAGAACTTT
>Ga0209383_1001704_pt1 | contig 13511 bp, 10 predicted proteins | sample CoawatmetaG02DNA_FD_187510 | JGI IMG/M metagenome (GOLD analysis project Ga0209383, IMG submission 187510) | Marine microbial communities from the West Antarctic Peninsula - Coastal water metaG029-DNA (SPAdes) (version 2) | ecosystem: Environmental > Aquatic > Marine > Coastal ... | reverse complement strand
TGAAGTCCATGTAAACTTCTGCTTTATCACTAATTTCATATTTTCCAAAGAAGCCCATATTCATTCTGTCGTCAGGTCTTTGGAAGAAGTTAGTTGGATTGTAGTTGTATGTTTGACCATCTCTGCTGACAAAATTGTTGCCAGAAACTTTAAAGTCTTGTCTAGGAGCTTTGTATGCTGTTTTGCCGTCGGCACTTGCTGCAAGAAAGGCTGCTCTAGTCATAGTCATTGATGTATGAGGGTATTTAGAATATCCGCCAAAGTCTGCCCATCGTCCTGGAGGAATAGTAGATGAACCACCACATCTTCCAGTACCGCCACTTAGTGCACAAGCACTGATATCAAAATCACCTTGGAGTATAGGTTTTGTATCTGTGGTCTCAAAGAAAGCTGTTACATGACCTTTACCATCATTGATGTCGCCACCAAAGGCCATTGAGAATTTACCAGTGTCTCCAGTTTGCACATCACTTGGAGCATTAGCATAACCATAACTTTTTTGTAAAGCTCTGAGTTTACCGTTGTCATTTTCATGATTATAAAAACCGTGTGAATATGCAGCTTTAAAACCTACAAATTCGTCATCTAAAACAAAGTTGACAACACCGGCCATCGCATCTGAACCATATACAGACGAAGCGCCACCTGTTAAAACTTCAACTTTCTTTAAAAGCAAGGTTGGAATAGTGTTTAAGTCAGCACAACTTCCACCACCAGTAGTACCTGGAACAAGTCTTCGACCGTTCATAAGAACCAATGTTCTTGAACATCCCATGTTTCTAAGGTTGACAGTAGCAGCACCACTAGATCCATTAGAACTTGTAATAGATTGTCCTGGTGAGATTTGAGGCATATCATTCAAGAAGTCTTCGACCCTTGTGACACCTGCGTCAATTATATCTTGCCCATCGACCACTGCGATTTGGGAAGAACTGATTACATTTGGATCAATAATTCTTGATCCCGTTACAACTACTTCCTCAACATCTGAATCAGATTCTTGAGCTACTGCTAAAGGAACTGAAAAAGAGATTACTGCGAAAGCGCTGAATAAAAATTTATTTAAATCATTCATTTTAAAATACTCCTAAGTTTAAAAACAGCCACAAAAATGCACGCATAGATGTAACCAACAGTGGATTGTGTTCTGTTTGAGAAAAAGAAGCAAGCTTTAAGACCATTTTAATTAAACTGTATAAATAGAAATATTGTCTCGCTATTTTTAATGGTAATTTTGAGCTGAGTGCAAAAAATTAAATCCTCTTAATAAGGCTATCATTTACTCATATATAATAATGCTTTGATAAAACTATTAAATTAATATGCTACAAAATAAAAAAATTCTAATTGCGGGCCTTGCTAACAAACATTCAATTGCAGCCGGTATAGCAAGAGCAATGCATGCTCAAGGGGCTGAGTTAGCATTTACCTATCAAAGTGAGAGGCTAAAAGGTAATGTAGAAAAAATTGCATTAGAGCTTGGTTCAGATCTTTTGTTTGAATGTGATGTTGCGTCAGATGAGAGCATTCAAAATATGTATGATGATCTGTCCAAACATTGGAAATCTTTTGATGGCTTTGTGCATTCAATTGGATACGCTCCTGCAAACGAGCTTGAAGGAAATTTCGTAGACGCGGCTACAAGAGAAGGCTTTAAGGTTGCTCATGATATAAGTTCGTATAGCTTTACTGCTATGGCCAAAGGTGCAAAACCAATGCTTAACGCAAATTCAGCCCTGCTGACCTTAACCTACCTTGGTGCTGTTCAGTCTTTGCCTAACTACAACGTAATGGGCTTGGCAAAAGCTAGCTTAGAAGCAAACACAAGATTTCTTGCTGCTGCAATGGGGCCCGATGGAATTAGAGTTAATGCAATTTCAGCTGGACCTATAAAAACACTGGCAGCTTCAGGGGTAAAGAACTTTAGAAAAATGTTAACCAGTTACGCAAATAGAGCCCCTCTAAGAAGAGCAGTTACGACAATGGAAGTAGGTAATGTTGCTGCATTCCTATGTTCGGATCTAGCAAGTGGAGTGACTGGAGAAATTACTTATGTAGATGCAGGTTTTAATACTGCCGCTATGTCAATCGAAGAATACGCTGATTAATTAGGCCCAAAGTTCTCAAGTCGAACTTTTTGATTTTTCTTAAAGGCTTTGTCGATAAAGCCAGAAAACTGCTTACCGAGTGACTCATTGTAGAAACCTTTGTATTGATCAATTGCTTCGCCCAAGTCTTCTTGGGTTGGAATAACCTCATTAGAAGATTGTGCCCAGTATTTATCACCATTAAATGCGCTACTGGTTACCAAAGACCCTAGAGAAGATTCAAAAGTTTCACTAATAACTTCTGAGGGCAGCAAAGAAGAAAACCGTTTTACATTTTTAAAAGTTTCATTGCTAATCCCTGCAATCTGAGGAAGTAATTTAGAACCATCCAAAATTTCTTTCACATCTTTAGTAAATTCTTCTATGGCCTGATTAGCTTTTTGAGTTCTCACTTCAGCAATAGCCAGGTCTGCTACTTCAATAAAAGGTTGAACTGCAGGCTCAATTTTTTGAGTAAGCATTACAAATGCGTAGCTGTCTTCGCTCTCAAAAATCTCAATTTTATTTGGCATAACAGCAGCATCAAATAAATCTGCAGGTGCATAATCCTCAAAACCTTCTAAGTTAATCTCATTAATGCTCTTTAATCCTGTGACGTTGATAGGCTGAGTAGATGCATCTGCAAGTTCTCCAAAAGTTAGCCCCTCTAAAACCATCGCCTCTAAGTCTATAAATCCTTCCTGCATCAAAGCCAAAGCTTCTGCATCTATAAGCTCTCCAAGAATTTGTTTTTCCATCACTGCCAAGCTTTTCAGTTCGGGCTTAAGAATTTCTGTAAGCTTTATAATATGAAATGAGTCGTCAAGCTCGATGACTTCACTTAGGTCGTTTACTGCCATGGTGGAAATTGCTGTTTCAAATTCTTCGGGAAAGGCATCGCCCGAAGATAATCCCAGGTCACCAAAAGATTCTTTTGATGCGGCGTCATCGCTGGATGCAACCACTGCATTCTCAAACGTTAAGATCCCAGACTGAATATCTGATAGCACTGAACTAATAATGTCTTTTGCTGCCGCTGAATTCTCATGGTTAGATTTTTCAATCATGAAGTGAGAGATTCTATTTTGTATTTGGTTATCTATATCAGCAATGTAATCGTCATAGGCCTCAGCAACATAACCTTCAGGAACATCAACCTGCTTTTTAAATGCATCAAATGTTAAAACGATGTATGAGAAGTCTCGTTTTTCTTGCGAGAGAAATAATAGTGGATTTGCATCATAGAATTCTTGGCCTTCTGTTAAGGAAGCTTTCTGTGAGTTCTCTAGATCGGCTTTGTTAATCTTGATAAAATTAATGTCGCGCGAGGTCTCAAGCATTGAGGCCATTGAAAGGATGTCTTGCTCAATCGGAAAGGCTGATACCCCAATTGCTTTTTGAAGAGTATCCAAAGACATACTTTCTTGAACTAAACGAATGTACTCATCGGAAGAAAAACCATTCACTCTAATAGATGATTCAAATAAGGCTTGATCAAACCCTTGATCTCCTTGAAACATATCAAGGTTAATAATTTCTTGTTTGGCTTTTTTTTCAGAAGTTGTAAGGCCCATCTTCTTGGCTGCAGATAATAATGTTTTCTGATTCACAATTTCACTTTTTATAAGATTCAATGATGTCTCTTCATCGAGGTCCTCTAAAGTAAAATCTTCTCCATAGATTGATTTTAACCTTTGGGATACTTGGCTAGTTGCTAAATTAATGTCTATTTGGGTAACAGGCTCGCCATTGACGGTGCCAAAACTACTAAAGGTGGTACCAAAAGATGTTGAGCCAAGAAATACAAAAGGTATAGCAAGAAGACAAGCAATTACTATTACTCTTTTACCAGACAGAAAATTGCGAAGTAACTCTAACATAACTAAATGATCCTTTTAAAAGCTAACAATGATACATAAAAAAAGGGTGCTTATGCACCCTTTTTTAAAAGACTATTAAATCTAAAGTTAATTAAGAATTTTTAACTTTATCTTTTAACCCTTTACCAGCTTTAAAGCCTGGAACTTTTGATGCAGCAATATGCATTGAAGCACCTGTCTGTGGATTTCTTCCTTCTCTTGCAGCTCTGTGACGAACTGAGAAAGTTCCAAAACCTACAAGTGAAACTGTGTCGCCTTTACCCAAAGAATCACCGATTGATTCTAATACTGAGTCAACTGCTCTTCCAGCCGAAGCTTTAGTTACGTCTGCTGATGAAGCCACTGCGTCTATTAAGTCTGATTTATTCATTTAATTCTCCTCTGATTTGTTTAAGTACCTAAGCCTATGAAAAGCCATACGACGATAAATGTCAAGTATTAAAACCTATTCTAATGGGGCTTCGAAGAGGAGGTTCGGGAGCTAACGCTCTTTGTTTTTGAAATATTTTTACCAACACGTTTTTTTCTTGCTGGCTTTGGCTCAGAAATTAAAGCTTGAGCAATAACTTCGTCAACCCATCGAACAGGAATAATTTCCAAAGCATGAGTGATTTGAGATGGTATCTCTCTAAGATCTGCAGCATTTTCTTCTGGAATAATTACTCTTTTAATGCCGCCTCGTTTCGCTGCCAAAAGTTTTTCTTTTAAACCACCAATTTTAGTTACCTGCCCATGCAATGTTATCTCTCCAGTCATAGCAGTATCTGATCTAACTGGAATGCCTGTAAATACTGATATTAAAGCTGTGCACATTCCAACCCCGGCACTAGGACCATCTTTGGGTGTTGCACCATCAGGCACATGAATATGTACATCATATTTTTCATAGGTATCAGCCGGTATTCCTAGTTTCTCTGACCTAGAGCGAACAACCGTCAGAGCGGCTTGAATCGATTCTTGCATAACGTCACCCAATGAACCTGTTTTGATTACTCTGCCCTTACCAGGAACATATGAAGTCTCGATAGTCAAAAGCTCGCCACCTACCTCAGTCCACGCAAGACCCGATACCTTTCCAACAATGTTTTCTATGTCGGCTTGCCCAAACTTGAACTTAGGAACACCACAATATTTTTCAAGATTTTTTGGAGTTATATTGATAGATGATTGTAATTTTTTAGTGTCCGCTAAAACTCTCTCTTTAACTGACTTTCTAAAGATTTTCGCAATTTGACGCTCTAGACCTCTAACCCCAGCCTCGCGAGTGTAGTGGCGGATGATATCTAAAATTGATGCATCTGTTAATTTCACTTCGTTTTCTTTTAGCCCGTTTCTTTCAAGTTGCTTGGGAATAAGGTACTGCTTGGCAATGTTTAATTTCTCATCTTCTATGTAACCTGGAATGCTGATAATTTCCATTCGATCAAGTAAAGGCCTTGGGATGTTTAGGCTGTTTGCAGTGCAAACAAACATTACCTCAGATAGATCAAAGTCCACTTCAAGGTAATGGTCTGAGAAAGTGTTGTTTTGCTCGGGATCTAATACTTCCAATAATGCAGAAGCTGGGTCGCCTCGATTATCCATTCCCATTTTATCAATTTCATCTAGTAAAAATAATGGATTCTTACTTTCAACTTTAGATAATTTTTGAATAATTTTTCCTGGCATGGAGCCAATGTAGGTTCTTCGATGGCCACGGATCTCCGCCTCATCTCTAACGCCACCAAGAGACATTCGAGCAAATTTTCTATTTGTTGCTCTTGCAATTGATTTACCTAAGGATGTCTTACCCACGCCTGGAGGTCCTACCAAACAAATTACCGGTGCTTTTAATTTTTTAACGCGCTGCTGTACCGCAAGATATTCTAAAATTCTCTCTTTTACTTCATCAAGGCCAAAATGATCTTCGTCTAAAATTTTTATGGCTGTTTTAAGATCGGATTTAACTTTACTCTTTTTCTTCCAAGGAACTGCAGTTAGCCAGTCTAAGTATGAGCGCACGACTGATGCTTCAGCTGACATGGGAGACATTTGCTTGAATTTAGAGAACTCATTATTAGCTTTTTTTAGAGCCTCTTTCGACATTCCTGCTTTGGCAATATCATGCTCAAGTTGTGACAGCTCATCTTCCTCTTCGTTTATATCTCCGAGCTCCTTCTGAGCAGCTTTAATTTGTTCGTTCAGGTAATACTCTCTTTGGGATTTTTCCATCTGACCTTTAACTCTATTTCGAACTTTTTTATCTAGGTCCATTACATCTAATTGAGATTCGATAAAAGCAATTAAGATTTCTGCTCTTAGCTGAAAATCTGCTGTTTCTAGGATTTCTTGTTTTTGCTTTATCTCCATAGGTAGATGCCCAGCAATTGAGTCTATAACTCTGGATAAATTATCTAAGGCATCAATGGATGCCAGAACTTCAGGGGCAATTTTTTTAGTTAGCTTTATAAAGTCATGGAACTTAGCTTTAACAAATCTAGTTAAATTCTCGCCATCTTTTTGATCCATTTGAGGATCGGTGATGAGGCTTACCCTCACCTTTGAAAACTCTTTGTCAGATTCCAAAGAAAGCATCTCAGCTCTGTGTGAGCCCTCTACTAAAACTTTTACGGTTCCATCAGGCAGCTTGATAAGCTGCAGAATATTAGCAATGGTGGCAATTTTAAAAAGATCATCAAATAATGGTGAGTCTATTGATCCGTTTTTCTGCGCCGCAAGAATAATTTTTTTCTCACTTCCCATTGCGGCATTCAGAGCATTGATTGATTTGTTTCTTCCAACAAAAAGAGTTGAGACAACTCCTGGAAAGATAACAACGTCTCTTAGGGGAATTAAAGGAAGATCATATTTAATATTAGGCATACAAATATAATGAGGGAGAATTCTTTAAATTCAACCGGCAGAAGAAGATTTCTTTTTTGGAGATTTATATACTTTGATTGGGTCAGTTGAATGAAGCACTGAGTTTTCATCCACAATAACTTTTTCTAAGTCAATATTAGGCAATTCAAACATAGTATCCATCAACAGCTCTTCCATAATTGATCGAAGTCCACGGGCACCAGTTTTACGTTTTAAAGCTCTTTTAGCTATCTCAACCAAAGCTTCTGTTCTAAAGTCCAATTCAACCCCATCAATTTCAAACAAATACTTGTATTGATTAACCAATGCATTTTTTGGCTCTTGTAGAATTCTAACCAAAGCCTCTTCATCTAATTCATGAAGTGTGGATATCACAGGGAGCCTGCCTACAAATTCTGGGATAAGGCCAAACTTGACTAAGTCTTCGGGTTCTAAGGTCTCAATAATGGATGCCACAGTCGCCTTGGTATCCTTTACCGCTGCTCCAAAACCAATACCAGAATTATCAGTTCTATGTTTAATAACTTCGTCTATTCCAGAAAATGCTCCACCACAAATAAATAATATATTGGATGTGTCTATTTGAATAAATTCTTGTTGAGGATGTTTTCTTCCGCCTTGAGGGGGAATTGAGGCTACGGTTCCTTCAATTAACTTTAACAACGCTTGTTGCACTCCTTCACCAGAAACATCTCGAGTGATCGATGGGTTGTCGGACTTTCGAGCAATCTTATCAATCTCATCTATATAGACGATTCCTAAAGCAGCTTTATCAGGATCATAGTCACATTTTTGCAGTAGCTTTTGAATAATATTTTCAACGTCCTCTCCAACATAACCTGCTTCAGTTAGAGTAGTTGCGTCAGCAATAGTAAACGGAACATTTAGAACTCTTGCGAGAGTTTGCGCTAATAAAGTTTTTCCGCTTCCTGTTGGGCCAAGTAACAATACATTACTTTTTTGAAGCTCAATTTCATCTTTTTTGGAATTTGATCTGAGGCGCTTATAGTGATTATAGACTGCGACAGAAAGAACTTTCTTGGCTTTCTCTTGACCGATAACATATTCGTCCAATTGATTAAAAATCTCTAATGGAGATGGCAATTCATCTAAGACTTCCGCATCATCAGACTTAACCTCTTCTTCAATAATATCATTGCACAAGTCAACACATTCATCGCATATATAAACGCTTGGACCGGCAATTAGCTTGCGAACATCCTCTTGACCTTTTCCACAAAAAGTACAGGTTAACTTGTTATCTTTATTTTCCATTAGCCACTGGTCTCTTCTCTAAGATTTCATCAATTATGCCATAGCTGACAGCTTCTTTTGCATTCAGAAAATTATCTCTGTCCGTATCTAGCTCAACTTTTTTTAATGACTTGCCAGTATGTTTCGCTAAGATCTCATTTACCTTATTTTTAACTAACAGCATTTCTTTTGCATGAATTTCAAAATCAGAAGCTTGGCCTTGAAATCCGCCTAAAGGCTGATGAATCATTATTCGGGAATTGGTTAGCGCAAATCTTTTTCCTTCTGCGCCTCCGGCAAGAAGCAATGAGCCCATGCTAGCTGCTTGACCAATGCATAAAGTAGACACCTCTGGAGCAATAAATTGCATAGTATCGTATATGGCCAGACCCGAAGTGATCACGCCGCCTGGAGAATTAATATAAATGCTAATATCTTTTTCTGGATTTTCTGATTCTAGGAATAGCAACTGAGCAACAACAAGATTGGAAATGTAATCGTCTATTGGTCCTGTTAAAAATATGATTCTCTCTTTGAGCAATCTTGAATAAATATCAAACGCCCTTTCCCCTCGAGGAGTTTGCTCGACAACCATCGGCACCAAGCCTGAATTAATTATTTCTTCCATATTATTTATTTGCCAGTTCTGAAAATTTTATTACCTTTACCTTAGATTTGAGGTCAGATTCTAATTTTTCAATGAGTAAGTTTTCTAAAATCACCATTTTATATTGATCCAGTTGCTGGGGTTGGCTCTGAATCCATGTTTTAAATTGATCAGAATCCTTATATTTACCAGCCTCTTCTTCTATAAATTTATTTAAGTCTTCTTCTTTAACCTCAAGCTCATATTTTTTTAGTAGAGCAGAAAATAAGAGATCTAGACGGACTCTTTTTTCAGCATTTTCTTTAAATTCTTCAGCTGGAAATAAATCATCCTCTGCATTTTCTGGAGTTTGACCCATTCTCATCAAGGAGTCTTTGCGCATTAAATTTACCTGCTCATCTATGGTTGCATTTGGAACTTTAAAGTCATTAGTTTTTAAGAGCGTTTCATAAAGTGACTCTTTTGTAAGAGATTTTTCTTGTTGCTCAATCTCACCTTTCATACGCTTTAAGATTTCTTCTCTAAAAGCTGGCTCATCCTCAACGCCTTCCATAGCTAAGGTATCAAATAATTCTTTATCAATTGAAGCTTTATGCATTTCTTGAACTTCATGAAGAGTAATAAAAAATTCAGTTTCCTTATTAGCTAAATCCTTTTTAAAATAATCTTCAGGAAAATTTGTTTTGAATGAAAAGCTGTCTCCTGCAGATTTCTTCATTAAATTATCCTCAAAGCCTGGAATCATAGATTTTGAGCCGAGTATTAATTTAAAGTCTTTTGATTGGTTGCCCTCAAAACTTTCGCCGTCAATTTTGCCCTCAAAATCAATGACTACCTGATCTTTGTCTTTGGCGGCTCTTTCCACTTTATGCCAGTGACAGTAACGCTCTGAAATATCAGCAATCGCAAGATCCACATCCGAATCATCCAATGTGATTTCAGTTTTTTCATAGCTTGTCCAGCGTGAGAGCTTGACCTTTACCTCCGGAAAAACTTCAAATACAGCTGAGTATGAAATAGGCTTCTTTGAATCCTCGCTTACTATATCAATGGCAGGAGAAGATGCGGGCTTGAGATCTTGAGCTTGCAATTCCTTGGGATAGCTTTCTTGGATTAGCTCATTCAATACTTCGTAATGCATGGAATCACCATAGCGCTGTTTTAGTACGTCGTCAGGCACATTGCCCTTTCGAAAGCCGTCAAGCTTAGCGCTAGATTTGATTTTAGAAAGCTTCGCGCTGTACTTAGAATCATAATCCTCAACTGGAACTGATACAGTTAATTTTCGCTCTAAGTCTTTCAGTTTTTTTAATTTACTAGCCATATTATTTTATTATATCCAAAATGGGGCGAGCGATGGGGTTCGAACCCACGACTTCCGGATTCACAGTCCAGCGCTCTAACCAACTGAGCTACGCCCGCCAAGAATCGAAACATTATAGATGCAAAAAGCATATAATAATATTTATTCAGGGGGTTATTTTTATGAATGAAGATTTTTTAGCAAGTACAAACAAATTGTTTGACAAAGCCCTCAAATATACGGCAATTTCTCCTGATTTAGCCAGAAGAATAAAGGTTTGTAATTCTACTTACACCATCAATTTTGGTGTAAAACTTAGGGATGAAATTCATACCTTTACTGGCTGGAGATCAGTGCATTCTGAGCACTTAGAGCCAGCAAAAGGAGGAATAAGATATGACTTATCTTCTTCGCAGGAAGAAGTTGAAGCCCTAGCCGCTCTTATGACATATAAATGCGCCATAATTGAAGTTCCCTATGGAGGATCAAAAGGTGCATTAAAAATTAACCCCAAAGAATGGTCAAGACCTGAAATAGAGAAGATCACTCGTCGATTTGCGCAAGAGCTGATAAAAAGAGACTTAATTAATCCCGCTCAAAACGTTCCAGCTCCAGATGTTGGAACAGGTGCTCAAGAGATGTCTTGGATCGCTGATGAGTATCGTAAGATTTTTCCTACAGATATTAATGCGCTTGCATGTGTTACTGGGAAACCTCCAGAAAAAGGTGGTTTGGTTGGAAGATCCGAGGCTACAGGTAGAGGAGTTCAATTCATTATTAGAGAATTTTTTAGGCATGAAGAGGACTATGTAAAAGCAGGTTTCAAGGGAGGCTTAAAAGGAAAAAAAGTTGCTGTCCAGGGGTTGGGGAATGTTGGCTATCATGCTGCAAAGTTTCTGCATGAAGAGGATGGATGCAAAATTGTATGCATTATGGAGCACAACGGCGCAATACTTAATCCGGAAGGCTTGAATGTTGAAGCTGCAAAAATATACCAAATTGAACATGGAACTTTTGAGGGTTTTGAGGGAGGTTCTTTCGAGGTCAACGGCTCCAAACTTCTCTGCATGGATTGTGATATTTTGATTCCCGCAGCCAGAGAAAATGTTATCGATATCTCAAATGCTCGAGATATAAAAGCCAAACTAATTGTTGAGGCTGCAAATGGTCCCATTACATTCGAAGCAGATGAAATTCTAAATTCCAAAGAAATTATAATTATCCCAGACATTATGGCTAATGCTGGGGGAGTAGCTGTGAGTTATTTTGAATGGGTTAGGAACCTGAGACATATTCGTTTTGGCAGGCTTGAAAAAAGAAGAAATGCCTACCAATTTGATACCTTGATCTCAGCAATTGAAACGATGACTGGAAAAGAAATGCCAGATAAATTTAAAGAGCAATTTAATGAGGGTGTTAATGAAATTGATTTGGTTCGCTCTGGTCTTGATGACATGATGCGTGAGGCCTATCAAAAAGTAAGACTCGCTCAAATTGAAAATAATATTCCCGATCTTAGGACAGCTGCATATAAAACTGCATTAGACAGAATAGCAATAAGTTACGATTCGATTGGGCTGTAAAATATTAATTATTTAGGAAAAATATTTACCTGAGGGTTTTCAGGATCCCATACATCAAATTTCTCCATCGAGCGAAGAAATAATTCTGATGATTCGAAGTGTGAGAGCAAATCAATGACTTTGCTAAAACCTTGCGACTCAAACCAATTCGGACTTGCAATCTTGCACTGCCGAATAAATGGCAGGATACAAATATCTAATAGGCTTACGGTTTTTCCAAAAATCCATGGCTTTGCCTCAATGCATTTATCAAGCTCCAAAAGAATTCTTAAACATTCTTGCTGATGATCCTCAGACAAGTTCTGATACCTATCGGGATATTTGTATCTGTCTAGGTGATATTTAAATTGCGTATCAAATAGATTAATAAGATGGTTAGAGCTGTTGGATTCACTCTCAGAAAAACTATGCAGTTCTGATGAATTTTTTTTGATGGCCCATTGAATAATTTCTAGACTTTCCTCAAGAATTTCTCCATGCAAATTTAAAACAGGAACCGTTCCTTTTGGCGAAATGCTAATCATTGCCTCTGGCTTATTTTTAAGAAGAACCTCTCTTAATTCACATTGGGAAGAAGTTAAAATGAGGGACATTCTTGCTCTCATGGCATATGGACATCTTCTAAAGCTATAGAGAATAGGAAGCATTATCTCTTTATCATGAGAGCTTAGGCCCAATATGTTTTTGATTTCTTTGCTTGCCTAAATCTATTTGTTTTATCCTATCGGCATATCTTTTTTTTTGATCGGCTGTCTTCGTATGAAAGCATTTATGACAACTGATACCTCTTTGATATTCCGAAGAGAGCTTATCAGCTTCTGTAATTGGCATTCTGCAACCGTGACACATATCAAATGATCCAACCTCTAGCTGATGATTTAATGCAACCCTCTCATCGAAAACAAAACACTCGCCTTCCCAGAGTGATTCAGACTCATCAACCTTCTCGAGGTAACTTAAAATACCTCCTTTGAGGTGGTGGACATTTTTAAACCCTTTAGCTTTCATCAATGAAGAGGCTTTCTCACACCTAATGCCGCCGGTACAAAACATAGCAATCTCTTGATCCTTAGAAGTTGAGGATTGCTCAAGCTTATCAACCCAACCAGGAAACTCTCTAAAGTTCGTTGTATCTGGTTGAATAGCATTCTGAAAGCTACCGATTGAGTGCTCATAAATATTCCGAGCATCAACAATCAAGACATTGTCCTGAGAAATAAAATTATTCCAGTCTTCGGGCTTAATATATTCTCCAACTATTTTTTTAGGATTAGCTAAGTCATTTCCAATGCTAACTATTTCGTTTTTGATTTTAACTTTTAGTCTTGGAAAAGGTTCTTTTTTTGAAATAGAAACCTTGAAGTCACTTGGGCTTAGTAAGTTTTCTTTGGCAAGAAATTTTTTAAAAGCCTCAATAGAGTTAGGGCTTCCTGCGACCGTTCCATTGATGCCTTCAGTTGCAAGTAAAATAGTGCCTTTAATTTTCTGTTTGGATAAAAAATCATGGAAGGATTTTTGAGTATTTACTAGATTCACGAGGTCATAGAATTTATAAAAAGCTGCAACTTGGAATACATTAGTTTTGGTCATGATCTTTATATTTTACTATATGTTTGATTCTTATCTTGCAGCGCTAAAAATAAATTGTGGAATGATGTGTTTAGTTAAAAAAATTTAATTAGTTGGATTTTACTATTCAACAAAAAATGATTTGACTGCAGACTAGCAATGGCGCGCCTGAAGAGATTCGAACTCCTGACCCACGGTTTAGAAAACCGTTGCTCTATCCAACTGAGCTACAGGCGCAATGGTCGGGGTAGTAAGATTCGAACTTACGACCACTCGCTCCCAAAGCGAGTGCGCTACCAGACTGCGCTATACCCCGAGGAGTGTGATCTTAAAGTTTTACACTTAAATAATCAATCTCCATTGCAT
>Ga0209383_1001703_pt1 | contig 13512 bp, 14 predicted proteins | sample CoawatmetaG02DNA_FD_187510 | JGI IMG/M metagenome (GOLD analysis project Ga0209383, IMG submission 187510) | Marine microbial communities from the West Antarctic Peninsula - Coastal water metaG029-DNA (SPAdes) (version 2) | ecosystem: Environmental > Aquatic > Marine > Coastal ... | reverse complement strand
AAAAAAGCCAAGTATTTTCTACAGCTGATGATAATCAGCCTGCTGTATCAATAAGAGTACTTCAGGGTGAAAGAGAAATGGCGTCTGATAATAAAATGTTAGGAAATTTTGAATTAGTTGGAATTGCGCCTGCTCCAAGAGGAGTTCCTCAAATAGAAGTAACTTTTGATATTGATGCAAATGGAATTGTAAGTGTTTCTGCTAAAGATAAAGGAACTGGTAAAGAGCAAAAAATTCAAATCCAAGCTTCCGGTGGTTTAAGTGATGAAGAAATTGAAAAAATGGTAAAAGATGCTGAAGCTAATAAAGATGAAGATAAGAAGAAAAGAGAATCTGTGGATGCAAGAAATCAAGCAGATACTTTAATTCATTCAACTGAAAAGAATCTAAAAGAGCATGGTGCTAAAGTTTCAGATGCTGATAAAAAAGCAATAGAGGATGCATCAAACGACTTAAAAGAAGCTATTAAAGGAACTGATACTGAGGAAATTAAAAAGAAAACAGAAACTTTAGTTCAAGCTTCTATGAAACTAGGTGAGGCTATTTATAAATCTCAAGAAAAAAAAGAGGGTTCACCTAAGGACGGTAAAAAGAACGATGAAACAAAAAAAGATGATAATATAGTTGATGCAGATTTTGAAGAGGTGAAAGAAGAGGAAGCAAAAGAAGATAAAAAAGCAGAAGATAAAGAAAAAAGCGCTTAAGTAAGACTTAAAACAACTATCATCTTAAAGTAACATATGGCTAAAAGAGATTTTTATGACGTCTTAGGTGTTAGCAAGAACGCAAGCCCTGAAGAATTAAAATCTGCGTATAGAAAACTAGCAGTTAAACATCACCCCGATAAAAACCCTGGAGATAAAGCTTCTGAAGACAAGTTTAAAGAGGCTGGTGAAGCTTACGGCATCCTTTCAGATAAAGAAAAAAAACAAAACTATGATAACTTTGGCCATGCCGCTTTTGAAGGTGGAGGTGGTGGAAGACAAGGTGGTGGCTTTGGTGGAGCTGATTTTTCAGATATTTTTGAAGATTTTTTTGGTGATTTTGGTGGTGGACAATCAAGAGGAAGACAAAAAACTAATAATAGAGGCTCTGATCTACGATATGATTTATCTATTAATCTTGAAGAATCCTATGAAGGTAAAAAACAGGATATAAAATTTTCAACTACAGAAAAATGTAATACTTGTAAAGGTAATGGCTCTAAACCTGGTCATTCTCCAGACAGATGTACGGTTTGTGGTGGAAATGGTAAAGTAAGATCTAACCAAGGTTTTTTTACCGTTCAACAGACTTGTCCTCAATGTGCTGGCTCTGGTGAAGAAATAACAAATCCATGTACTGACTGTAACGGTCAAGGCAACAAACAGGCATCAAAAAAAATATCTGTAACCATACCTAAAGGTGTTGATGATGGAACAAGAATAAGGTTAGCTGGTAAGGGTGAGGCTGGAACTAAAGGTGGTGCTAGTGGAGACTTATATCTATTTATTAATGTTCATTCTCATGACCTTTTTAAAAGATCAGATGAAAACTTATTTTTTGAATTTCCAATTTCTATAGCTGATGCTGCATTAGGTACTACAATTGAAATACCAACGATTGATGGTGGAAGAGCAAAAATTAAAATCCCAGATGGAACTCAAAATGGAAAACAGTTTAGATTAAAGAATAAAGGAATGCCATACATGCGTGGAAGTGGAAATGGTGACCTTTATGTTCAGATAAATACTGAAGTTCCAATTTCATTAAATAAGGAACAAAAAGAGCTACTTGAAAAATTTAGAGAAATAGAAAATGAAAAGTCGAACCCAAGTATTAAAAAATTCTTCCAAAAAGCCAAAAATTTTTGGAAAAACTAAAAGACTAATTAACTAAAAAAGGTTAATATTTTCTGAATGAAAAAAATTAATTTAGCAATTTCTGGTTGTCTTGGAAGAATGGGGCAACAGCTGATTAAATCTTCTAAATCTGATAAAAATTTCAAATTAGTAACTCTTACAGAAAATAAAATTATCAATAAAAAAATAGTTGGCATCAAACTTGATTTAAATACAGAACTTGCTTTTAGAAAAACTGATGTAATAGTAGATTTTACAGTTCCAAAATGTACTTTAGAAATTCTTAAAATTGCATCACACCTTAAAAAGAGAGTAGTTGTTGGAACAACTGGTTTTACACAAAAAGAAGAAGGTATAATTAAAAAATATTCTAAAAAAATTCCTATATTAAAAGCTGGTAATATGAGCTTAGGTGTTAATTTATTAATGTATTTGACTGAAATAACTTCAAAATCATTAAATGACGAATATTTAAGTAAGGTTTATGAAGTTCATCATAAACACAAAAAAGATTACCCTTCAGGAACAGCCTTAATGTTGGGAAAAGGTATTGCTAATGGGAAAAATAAAAATCTATATAATATAATTGGTAAAAAGTTTTTAAATAAAAAATCTTTTCCTTATGGAAAAAAAATAAATTTTAATTCAATTAGAAAAGGTAAAATTATTGGGGAGCATGAGGTTACATTTTCTAGTGGAAAAGAAATAATAAAATTAAATCATGAAGCATTTGATAGAGCTCTATACTCAGATGGCGCTTTGACTGCAGCAAAATGGCTTATAAATCAAAAGCCTGGACTTTATTCAATGAGAGATTTATTGAATTTTAAATAATGATTGAAAAAGAAAAAGCAAAAAAAATACTTAAAATTTTAAATAAAATTTATCCTACAACTCCCATTCCTCTAAAACATAAAAACAAATTTACTCTTTTAACATCAGTTCTTTTATCAGCACAGTGTACTGATTTAAATGTTAATAATGTTACTAAAAATATATATCCAAAATATTATAAACCTGAGCATTTTGTAAGATTAGGTAGAAAAAAAATTGAAAGATTGATTAAAAGTATTGGTATCTTTCGAATTAAGGCAAAAAGTATTTATTTGATGTCTAAGCAACTTATAGAAAATCATGGTGGTAGAATTCCTAAAAACTTTGAGGATCTTGAAAAATTACCTGGTGTAGGTCATAAAACCGCAAGTGTAGTCATGTCCCAAGGCTTTGGTGTACCAGCATTTGCAGTTGATACTCATATTCATAGATTAGCCCAAAGATGGGGCTTAACAAATGGTAAAAGTGTTGTTCAAACTGAACAAGATTTAAAAAGATTATTTCCAAAAAAAACATGGAGTAAATTACATTTACAAATAATTTATTATGGACGAGAATTTTGTAAAGCTAGAGATTGTTATGGTTTGACTTGTAAAATTTGCACTACTTGTTATCCTAATCGAAAAAAACCAGTTAAAATAAAGAAAGCTTAAAATGAAAATATTAGGAATTGGAAATGCAATTGTTGACGTTATATGTAAAGTTGATGATCAGTATTTACTAGATAATAAGTTAACAAAAAGTACCATGAAACTAATTGATGAACAAGAATTTCAAAAACTCTTATCTACTCTAAAAATTGAAAATACTATTTCAGGTGGATCTGTAGCAAACTCTATCGTTGGGCTGTCTCAATTAGGAAATGATGTAGGATTTATTGGTAAAGTTAATGCTGATGATCTGGGGCAAAAATACGAAGATGGACTAAAAAAAGAAAATGTTACTTACTTATATACAAAAAAAAAAGAGCCTATTCCTACAGGTAGTTGTTTGATTTTAATTACACCAGATTCTGAGAGAACTATGTGCACTTTTTTGGGAACGGCAGGTAAAATTTGTGACCATGATATTGATGAAAAGATTGTTAAAAATGCAGAAATAACTTTCTTGGAGGGCTATTTGTGGGATGAAGGTGAACCTAAAAAAGCTTTTGATAAAGCAATAAGTAGTTCTAATAAAGTTGCGATGTCACTATCTGATCAATTTTGTGTTGAAAGGCATAAAAGTCAATTTATAGAATTGGTTAAACATAAACTAGATATAGTTTTTGCTAATGAGCAAGAAATTTTATCATTAATAGGTACAAAATCATTTGATGATGTAATTTCTTATTCAAAAAATTTAAGTAAAAATATAATAATTACAAGAGGTGAAAAAGGGGCTATTACAATAAATGGAGATGACGTTGTTGAATTTTCTGCGCAAAAAAATCTTGAAATAACTGATCTTACTGGGGCTGGAGATTTATTTGCAGCAGGTTATTTACATGGGATAGTCAATAAATTGAGTATAAATGAAAGTTTAGCTAAGGGTACTGAGCTATCTTCAAAAATAATTCAAAAAATTGGAGCTAGAATTTGATTTTAGTCATTGATGAAAAGCATGTAAACATTTTAATTAATACATATTACAAATTTACAATAACAAAAATCTTTAAAAATAAACTTTATCATTTTATTTGATAGCCATTTTTATGACTAATTATAAAATTTTTATCATAAAAATTTTTGAGAATCTTTTTTTTCAACCTATAAATATGAGTTTCAACAGTATGAGTTTCCATATTTGATGAGTAACCCCAGATATTTTTTTGTAAATCTGCAACGTTATGTTTTTTTTGTGACTCATTTAAATACAAAATAACTTCAATTTCTTTTTCCGTTAACTTTAAACTCATGCCATCTTTAGAAAAAAATTTAGAATTTAAATTTAGTTCATATCCTTTTATATTTATTTTGGATTGATAATTAAACTTTAACTTAATTAATTGAATATTAATTAGCTCTGAGATTTTATTCAATGGTAAAGGGAAATCTGGAAAAATAAGAAAATTTTTGTCAGTAATATTCTTGTTTAATGATAGTTTTTTTTTGGATTTAGAGATAATTAAAGAGTTAGTTACACCTAAATAAAAACTTTTAATAAAATCATCTTCGTTTTCAAACTTTATAATTTTAAAAGAAAGATTTTCTTTAATCTCATCTAAGATTTCATATAGTAAACTAAAATTTATAATAAAAATATTTTGCTTAATCATATTTAGTATTGACTATGATAATTCATGTAAAAAATAAAAACACTCTTATAATTGATGATTTTAGGTTTAAATGTTGTATTGGCAGAAATGGTATGAATCTTAATAAAAGAGAAGGAGATGGTTTCACACCAAAGGGGTTTTTTAATTTGAAAAAATTATATTTCAGAAAAGATCGGGTTAAAATTCCAGAATGCAAACTAATTAAAAGAATTATTAATCAAAATATGGTCTGGTGTGATGACTCAAATCATAAAAAATATAATGAAGAAATTAAAACATACAATAAAAAACTCACTGAAAAATTATATAGAAGGGATGATAAGTACAACTATATAATTTCAATTAGTCATAATAAAAAAAAAATTCCAAATAAAGGAAGTGCAATCTTTATACATTTAACAAAAAATTATAAACCAACAGGAGGATGTATTGCCATATTAAAAAAAGATTTTGAAATTTTATTAAAATTAATCGATAAAAAAACTAAAATTAAAATAGGTTAATTTCTACTACCAAATATTTTTGACCCTATCCTAACATATGTTGAATTATTTTGCATAGCTTGAATATAATCATCTGACATACCCATACTTAATTCTTTTAAATTCAACTCTTTATTAATTATATTCATTTTAGAAAAATAATTTTTTGCATCTCTATAGTTTGGTGGAATACACATTGTACCAATAATATTTAAATTTAAATTTTTTTTACAAAACTCATAAAAATCAATTACTCTTTTTTTATCTACTCCAGATTTCTGTTCTTCGTGTCCAATATTTACCTGTATAAATATCTTGGGTTTTTTTCCTTGTTTTGTCTGTTCATCGCTAATTTTGATTGCTAATTTTTCACTATCTAATGAGTGAATATAATCAAATATTTTTAAGGCAAATTTAACTTTATTTGTTTGAAGACCTCCAATTAGATGAAGTTTAATTTTATCATTTTGTTTTTTTATATCACTCCATTTAATTGTTGCCTCCTGGACCTTATTTTCTCCATAATGAAGGTGTCCATGCTCTATTAGTGGTAAAATATTTTCGATAGGAAAAGTCTTTGATACTGCAATAATTTTAGGTATTTTGTTATCTTTTACTTTAGATTTAATAAGGTCTTCTATATAGATTAAATTTTTAACTGTATTATGCATAATAAAACTTTAAATCAATATTACTTTATAAATAAATTTAACCAAAGTCACATAGATAAACAAAAAAAAGAGGTAGTAATAATTTATAGAAATTATGATCAAGAAATAAATGAAAAGCTAGTTTTAAGGTTAAGAAATTATTGCAAAAAAAATGGTAATAAATTTCTTCTCTCAAACAATATTAAATTAGCTATAAAACTCAATTTGGATGGTGCTTATATTCCTTCGTTCAATAAAGATAAAAAGCATCTTTCTTATTCGTTTAAAAAAAATTTTGTTATCTTAGGCTCTGCCCATAATATTCATGAAATTAGAGCTAAAGAGTTGCAAAATGTTAAAGCAATTTTTTTATCTTCAATATTTAAAAAAAATAAAAATTTTTTGGGAATTAATAAATTTAAGTTACTATCTCTTTTAAGTAAAAAACCATTCATAGCACTTGGTGGTATTTCTAAAAACAATTTAAGAAAATTATCTCTGACTACTTGTTTAGGTTTTGCTGCTATTAATTTTTTTGAATAAAAAAAAGGCCCCTAAATGGGGCCCTTTTATTAATTTGTGTTCTAAATTAATTAGAATGCAAACGCTAGACCTAAAGCCCAGTAGTCTCTGTCATCACCTGTTCCAGAACTGTGCAATGCATCTGTAGACTCAGCTGAAGTAGCTGTAAGAGTCATTCCACCTGAAGTGTATGTAAGCTCGATTTCTTTGAATTCAGCGTCTAAAGCGTCGCCTTCTTCATCAATTTCTTCACTTCCATAAGATACTGAAATTGCATCTGACACAGTGTAAGACACTTTGTAAGATGTAGTTTCTTGATCTTCACTTGCTAATTCAGTCGCATGATCATTGTTAGAGTAAGCAACAGTTAAAGAACTATAAATATATTCTGCTTTCATAGTAGTTGTATCTGCTTGCTCAGTAGAATCTGCTTCTGACTCACCTTTACCATAACTAACTGATAAACCTTCAACACCTGTATACGTCAAACCGTATGCAGTTGAAGAAGCTGCAGTTGTAGCAGAACCTGATTGTGGAGAGTATGAAACTGATACTGATAAATCATCTACCATTGAAGGTAAAGTATATACAAGTATATCTGCACCTGATGTAGATGAACTTACTGTTGTTCCTACACTTGCTCCATCAAAAGTATCCCAAATATCACCAGCAGCAGTAGTATCTAATGCAGCTTGTGCATTTGATCCACCTTCACCATGCATTACAAGTTTTCCCATAGCATCAGATTCGATTGATACTGAGTGACTATCAAATGGAGAAGTTGCTGAACCAGTAGTTCCTTCATCACCTTGATCAAGTATGAAAGAAATTTCAACAGTCATACCGTTGTCTAATTCTCCACCACCTGTAAATGTAAGTTGATTTCCCATTGAAAATCCTTTTCCTGCATCCAGACCAGTTCCAGAATAACCTTCTACAGTCATACTTGCACTACCAGCTACTGTAACTTCACCAGCAAATACTGATGTAGAAACAAGTGATGCTGCTAAAGCAGTAAGACCTATTTTTTTTAAGTTGTTCATATTTTTCCTTTTTTAGTTGTTATTGTTATTATTAATAATAAACATGTGAGATATATCAATTTGTAGTTTTTTTTTATTCAAAACGTAATAATTTTGTCTAAAAAGTCTGAAGTGTTGTATTTTTACATCATATTAATGCCCATTTTCTTATATTTTAGCATTTTTCATAATATGTTGTATAAAACAATTAAAATAACAATAAAATTCATTATGAAATCTGCAAAAAATGCAAAAATATTAATAATAACTGTTTTATCTTTCTTTTTTCTACAATCATGTGGGGGTAAGCTTCCTGGAGCAGATGCCAGAAAATATCCTGCCGACCCAGCTAAAAGGGTTAAAAAAAATCTAGAGGAAGGACGAGGTTTTAATATCACAGAAAAGCTTAAGAACTCTGGAGGTGTTTTTGAGTTTGCAAGTTCTAATGAGTTATGGAGAGCTTCTCTTGATACTATAGATTTTATGCCTCTAGCGTCTGTAAATTATAGTGGAGGAATTATAATTACAGATTGGTATTCAACTGATCAATCTTCAAATGAAAGTATTAAAATTTCAATAAGATTTTTAACTAATGAAGTAAGATCAGATGCACTTGATATTAAAGTATTTAACAAAAAATGTTCATTACAATTAAATTGTGTAATATCTGAAAAAACTGGAAACTTAGTTCCAGAATTAAAAGAAAAAATTTTAAAGACAGCAGCAATTTATGAAAAAGAAAAAAAGAAAAAATAAAAATTTGAATTTCATAAATAATTAAGTAGCACGATCATAATCAATAAAATTTACTTTTTATGGATAGATATAATTTTAAAATAGTAGAAGATAAATGGCAAAAATACTGGGAAGAGAATAAAGTATTTTCAACCACAGTTGATAAAAGTAAAAAAAAATTTTATTGTTTAGAGATGTTTCCTTACCCATCAGGAAAAATTCATATGGGTCATGTAAGAAATTATACAATTGGTGATGTGCTGGCGAGATTTAAAACCTTACAAGGTTACAATGTTCTTCATCCTATGGGTTGGGACTCGTTTGGAATGCCAGCTGAAAATGCTGCAAGACAAAATAATTTAGATCCTAAAACTTGGACTGAATCAAATATTAAAAATATGAGATCCCAACTTAAGAGACTTGGGTTGTCAATTGATTGGGATAAGGAAATTTCAACTTGTTCACCAGAATATTATAAGCATCAACAAGAATTTTTTTTAGATCTCTATGACAAGGGTTTAGTTTATAGAAAAGAAAACTATGTTAACTGGGATCCGATTGATCAAACTGTTCTTGCAAATGAGCAGGTGGTAGATGGCAAGGGTTGGAGGTCTGGAGCCATAGTTGAAAGAAAGAAACTGAATCAATGGTTTTTTAACATATCAAAGTTTTCTGAAGAACTTTTAGAAGGCTTAGAGGGATTAGATAACTGGCCCAATAAAGTAAAAGTTATGCAAAAAAACTGGATTGGTAAGTCCTTTGGCTGTGAAGTTAAGTTTAATATTGAAAGTGATAAACCTATAAAAAGTATAAAATGTTACACAACAAGACCTGATACTTTATTTGGTTTTTCTTTTCTTGCTCTTTCGGTTGATCACCCTATAGCCAAACATTATGAGGCTGATAAAAAATTTCAAGTTTTTAAAAAAGAATGTACTAAATTTGGAACTACTGAAGAGTCCATTGCTTCTGCAGAAAAACTTGGTTTTAAAACAGATTTGATTGCAGTCAATCCACTAGACCAAAATATGAAAGTTCCAGTTTATTTTGCAAATTTTGTGTTAATGGACTATGGTTTAGGTGCTGTTTTTGGTTGTCCTGCACATGATCAAAGAGATTTAGATTTTGCTAAAAAATATAATTTAAAAATTACAGCTGTTGTTAAACCTGAAAAGAATAAAGATTTTGAAATTAATAATGAAGCTTATACAGGTGATGGATATCTTTATAATTCAAAATTTCTTGATGGTTTAAAAGTTCCAGATGAATCAATTATTAAAACAATAGAATTTCTTGAAAAAAAGAATTTGGGAATGAAGAAAATCAATTATCGATTAAAAGATTGGGGAATATCTAGACAACGATATTGGGGCTGCCCCATTCCAATGGCTTATGATGAAAATGACAAACCCATTAAAGTTCCTAAAAAAATGTTACCTGTTGAACTACCTAAAATTACACAATTAAGCAAAACTGGCAATCCACTAGATTCGGAGGATAAATGGAAATATTTCATTTTAGATGGAAAAAAATATAGAAGAGAAACTGATACTTTGGATACATTTGTCGATTCTTCATGGTATTTTTTACGTTTTTGTTCTCCAAAAAATTTTGATACTGGCTTCACGCAAGAAGAAGTTAATTATTGGATGCCGGTAGATCAATATATTGGTGGTGTGGAACATGCAATTCTACATTTATTGTACTCAAGATTTTTTATGCAAGCTCTTTCATATAAAGATGACAGATTTAAAATAAAAGAACCCTTCAATGGGCTATTTACACAGGGAATGGTTTGCCATGAGACTTATAAAGACCAAAAAAATAGCTGGTTAAGTCCAGAAGAAGTATTTTCAGATAGTGATAAAAAATTTTTTAAAAAAGATAACCCTTCTGAAAAAGTGATTGTAGGACCAACTGAATCTATGTCAAAGTCAAAAAAAAATACTATAGACCCTGAAAGTATAATTAAAAATTATGGAGCAGATTCTGTAAGATTATTTATTTTATCAGACAGCCCTCCAGAAAAAGATGTTCAATGGTCTGACCAAGGTATGGTAGCATCATACAAATTTGTTCAAAAATTATGGATATTAAATTCTAAAATTTTAGAGAAGATTAAAGATAACGACAAAAATGATGAAAGTGATGGTTTAACTAAATTTACGAATCAATTAGTTTATAAAATAACTCAAAACTTAGAAAAGTTTCATTACAATGTAATAGTTGCAAACCTTTATGAGATGTACAATTTTTTAATTAAAGAAATTGAAAAACCTATAAAAAAAGAAAATTTAATTTCAAATTATAAGAAAATTTTAATATTGATGAACCCTTTTATTCCTCATTTTGCCAGTGAGTGTTTGAATAACCTTAATCTGGAGCAAATAAGTTGGCCAATGACATCAAAAGAAGAGCTAATAGAACAAGAGATCAACTTTGTTATTCAAATAAATGGTAAAAAAAGATCTCTTTTAAAAGTTAAAAAAGATATAGATGAAAAAGAGATTTTAAGGGAAATTCAATTCAATGCTGAAACTGAAAAAATTTTAAAAGGGCATAAAATTAAGAAAACAATTTTTGTGTCAAATAGACTTATAAATATTATAATATAGATATGATAAAAAAAACGATTATTTTAATGCTTTTTCTTCTTCTATCCTCTTGTGGATATGAAGCAATTTATTCTAAGAAAAATTCCACTAATTATGATTTTTTTATAAGTGAATTGAATTTTACTGGGGATAGAGATGTTAATTTGAAAATAAAGGAAAAACTAAATAATTATACCAGAATTGAAAAAGGCAAAAATTTTATTTTAAATGTATCAAGTAGTGTAAATAAAACAATACTTGCAAAAGATGCAGCAGGGAAAGCTACTAGTTTAAAAAGTACTATAATAATTGATATTGAAGTTTTGATGAAAAAAGGCTTTGAAACCAATTTACTAATAACTGAGAGTTTTGATTATAAGAATATTGTTAATAAGTTTGATTTAGAAAGATATGAAAGAGAAATTATAAATAATTTAACTGAGACTGCTACAGATAAATTAATTTTTAAATTATCAAATATCTAATGATATTAAAGTCTTTCGAGCTGGAAAAATTGAAACTAAATAATTACAGCTTTTATCTTTTTTATGGAGAAAATGAAGGTTTTAAGGAAGAGTGTATAAAGAAATTCTTTGAAAAAAATTATCTTAATAAAATTCACAGATATGAAGAAAGAGAAATATTGGATAATATAAGTAGTTTTTTTAATAGTGTGCTTACAAAATCTTTCTTTGATAACGAAAAACTAATAATTATAAATAGACCTACAGACAAAATTAAAACAACTATAGAAGAGTTAATACAAAAGAAACCCCGGGATATTCAATTTATTTTAAACTCTAAAAACCTAGAAAAAAAATCAAATTTACGTAAATTTTTTGAAAGAGAAAAATCAATTGTATGTGTTCCGTTTTATGAAGACAACAATCAAACTCTGAATTCCATCATTAGCCAATTTTTTAGGAACAAAAAAATTTCAATTTCACAACAATTAATAAACGTCTTAATAGAAAGATGTAGGGGAGATAGAAAAAATTTAAACAACGAATTGGAAAAAATAGAAAGCTTTTCAATAAATAAGAAAAGTATAAACCTTAAAGAAATAATTAGTCTGACAAATCTTGCAGATAACTACGGTGCTTCAGAACTTGTTGACAATTCTCTGGCAAAAAACAATAGAAAAACAATTGCTATTTTGAATGACAATAACTACTCAGATGAAGACAGCATAATAATCGTCAGAACTTTATTATCTAAATTAAAAAGATTATTAAAAATTAATGAATTAGTAGATGAAAAGAATAATATTGATCTCGTAATTTCATCATTTAAACCACCTATTTTCTGGAAAGATAAACCACTATTAACACAACAATTAAGATCTTGGGAAAAAAATGAATTAATGAGATTAATTTACGAAAGCAATGAAATTGAATTTTTGATTAAGAAAAATTCAACAATAGCAAAGAATATTTTATCAGACTTTATAATTAATATTTCAAAAAAAACTAATAATTAGATTTTATAATTTCAATTATTTTATTAAGTTGATCCAAATCTTTATATTCTAATATTAAGTATCCAGAGTTATTTTTTTTGTTTTTAATTAGAGCATTAAGGCCAACTTTTTCTCTAAAGGAAGTTTCCAATGCTTGTAAGTTTATATCTTTTGATACCTTGAGTGACTGCTTTTTTATCTTAAAAATTTTTACAAAATTTTCTGCTTGTCTTACAGAAAGATTTTTTTCAACTATTTTATTTGCAACAAATTCTGCATTATTTAATCCTACTAAAATCTTTGCATGTCCTGGGGTTATTTTTTTTGTTTCAATTAATTTTAAAACTGCCTCTGGTAAACTTAATAATCTTAAAAAATTAGCTATATGACTACGACTTTTACCAATGAATTGGGCTACTTTTTCTTGATCATATAAAAATTCCTCAATAAGTCTCTGATATCCACGCGCCTCTTCAATTGCATTTAAGTCATTTCTTTGAACATTTTCAACAATAGCAAATTCTAAAGATTTCAAGTCATCAATATCAGCAACTACAACAGGCACCTCATGGAGTCCTGCCTTTTGAGCTGCTAGCCACCTTCTCTCTCCAGCAATTATTTCATATTTTGAACTATCATCATTAGATTTTCTAACAATAATTGGCTGAATTATACCTCTCTCTTTTATTGAGTTTGTTAAATCTTGTAAACTATCCTCATCAAATGTTTTTCTTGGTTGAAATTTATTACTCACAAGATCGCTTATAGAAACTTTATTAATATTTATTTCCACTTTTGTTTCGCCTATTAAAGATGACAAACCTCTACCTAGACCTTTTTTTATTTTGTTTGTATCCATTATGCAGCGCTCCCTATTTTTTGTTCTTGATTAATAAATTCATCTGTAAAGTTAAAATAAGATTTACTACCGGGACAAGATTTGTCATACATTAAGACTGGCATACCGTGTGATGGGGCCTCTGACAGCCTGACGTTTCTTGGTATCACCGTTAGATAAACTTTTTCATTGAAATAGTCTCTTGCTTCTTTTTCAACTTGTGTGGATAGCTTATTTCTTTTATCAAACATTGTTAAAAGTATGCCTCTAATTTTTAA
>Ga0209383_1001702_pt1 | contig 13513 bp, 12 predicted proteins | sample CoawatmetaG02DNA_FD_187510 | JGI IMG/M metagenome (GOLD analysis project Ga0209383, IMG submission 187510) | Marine microbial communities from the West Antarctic Peninsula - Coastal water metaG029-DNA (SPAdes) (version 2) | ecosystem: Environmental > Aquatic > Marine > Coastal ... | reverse complement strand
TTACCTTCAAGATTTAACAAAGAAAACATACCGAGCCCATCCAATCCAGATGTTAAAATATTAAATATTAAAGGTGGTTATTATGCGGCTATTATATATTCAGGAAGAACATCTGATAAAAATTTCATTAAACATATAAGTATTTTAGAAAATGAATTAAAAAAAGATGATTTATTAATTTTGAGTCCACCTATTAAAGCAACCTATGACGGACCCTTCACACTACCTATGCGCAGAAGAAATGAAGTAATGTTTAAAATTAATATAAAGAATAAAGGAGAAATATAAATGAAAAAACTAAAATGCCATTGTGGAGAAGTAGAAGCGGAAATAAATGTGCCAGATAACTTGGAAAAAGTTTTAAAATGTAATTGTTCTATTTGTAAAAGAAAAGGAGCAATTATGTCTATGGTTAAGAATGAAGATTTTAAGATTATTAAAGGTGAAGATAAGCTAACGTTTTATCAATTTCATTCAAAAATTGCAAAACATTATTTTTGTTCTAATTGTGGAATTTACACGCATCACAATCCAAGAGCCAATCCAGCTATGACAGGATTTAATCTTGGATGCGTAGATGAAATAAATACTTTTGAATTAGAAAATGTTGCTGTGAATGATGGTCAAAACCACCCTCTTGATAAAAAATAATTTTTTATGCAAGAAATTAATGATTGTTTTAAAAAAGTAAAAAAAAATTGTTTTAAATTTATTTCTTCTCAAGAAACTAAGAAAGATAAATTTAAAAATAAAGATAAGATGATTAAATCTTTTTTAATTCCTGTTAGTTTTTGGATAGTTAAAAAGATTAATAAAAAAAAACCATTAATAATTGGTTTAGCAGGAGGACAAGGGTCAGGCAAAACTACCATCTCATCAATTTTAACTTTAATTTTAAAAAAATATTTTAAGTTAAATGTTTTTAAAGTTTCTATTGATGATTTTTATAAAACAAGAAAAGACAGAAAGTTATTATCTAAAAATAAACACCCTTTACTAATGACGCGAGGGGTTCCAGGAACTCACGACATAGATTTAATGTTAAAATTTTTCAAAAAAGTTAAATCAAAGAGCTTTAAATCCCTAGAAGTTCCAAGGTTTAATAAAGCAATAGATGATCGTTGTAAAAAAAGTTTGTGGTATAAAATTAAATCTAGACCAGACGTGGTAATTTTTGAAGGTTGGTGCGTTGGTGCTAAAGCTCAAGCAAACAAGCAGTTGAAAATCCCAATTAATTCACTTGAGAGGGTTTATGATCAAGGTATCAAGTGGAGATCTCACGTTAATATCCAATTGAAAACGAAATATAAGACATTATTTAGACAGTTAGATGGATTACTTTATTTGAAGGCAAAAAATTTTAATATATTAAGAAATTGGAGGTTAAAACAAGAAAGAAAGCTTTTGATACAAACAAAAAATAAAAAGAATTTGAAGATTATGAGTAGTAGAGACGTAATCAATTTTATGCAAACGTATCAAAGAATTACTCAACAAATGTTTAAAGATGCTATAAAAAGTTCATCTATAATTATGAATTTAAATAGCAACCATCAGATTGAAAAAATAAGATTTAAAAAATAATGAAAAAGATACTTTTAATACTATTTTCAGTTTTCTTTTTAAGCCAACAAGTCTTGGCTGTAACTTTATTTGAAGCACTTAAAGAAGCTTATAAAAATAATACAGAATTAAATGCTGAGAGAGAAAATATTAATATTTCAAAAGCGGATTTGAAAATTTCTAAAAGTAGCTATTTACCTTCAGTCACAATTACTGGAAGTAAAAGTCAAGAAGATACAAATAAGTTAACTAATAGAGCTGGGACTGAACAGTCAGTTAATGATGTTGATCCCTCTACCCAGTCTATAAAGATTGAACAAACATTAGTAGACTTTGGTAGAAATGCTGATGTTAAAAAAAACGAAATTGGAATTAATCTTGCTAATATAAAGTTATTAAAAAAAGAACAAGAAGTTTTATTAAAAGCGATAGAAGCTTATTCAGGCTTAATATTGGCTAATGAAAAATTAAAAATTAATCAAAGTAATTTGAATTTGTTAGAGCGACAAGTGGAAACTAATAGAGCTAGACTTGAAAGAGGTCAAATTACCTTATCTGATTTGGCTCAATCTGAGTCATCATTAGCTGGAGCACAAGCAAGTTTTATTCAATCCCAAAATGAAATTATATCCAGTAAGCTAAACTATGAAAATATTATTGGGCCAATTGTAGATATAAATAGTTTGAATAATAATTTTGATATTAATCTTATACTTCCTAATAGTTTGAGTGATGCAATTAATATTTCAAAAAAATATAATCCAGAATTAATTATTGCAAAGTTAGAATATGAACAATCAGAAAAAGATACACTTATTTCAAGATCAGATTTAGCACCTTCTGCAAAACTTTCTTATGAAAATTCTAGGTCTCAAGATTTAAGCTCATCATATGATGAACGTAATAAAAATATTTTAAAAGCAACCGTTACTTGGCCAATATACTCAGGTGGAAAAAATAGAGCCTCATTAAGTAAAAGTCGTAACCTACAAAATAGAAAAAAATTATTATTAAATAGTGTTACAAAAACCAATAATAGTAATGTAACAATCTCATGGTCTACACTTCAGTCCTCAAAAGGTTTATTAAACTCAGTTAAATCTCAAGTTAAAGCAGCTGAAATTGCGAATGAAGGAATAACAGTTGAGTATCAATCGGGACTTGGAAGATCCACCCTTGATGTTATTCAATCCAATTCTATTTTACTTAATTCTAGAATTACTTTAGCAAACTCAGAAAGAAACTATCTACTTGCTCAATTTAATGTCCTGAAATCTATTGGTCTATTAAATAGCAGCCATTTAAAACTTAAGTAATAAAGCCAATTTTTTATTAAATAAATTAACTATTGATAATAAGAACAAAATGTGTACATTTAACACACGATTCGAACACTAATTATTTAATAAAAAAGGCATAAAATGACTAAAAACAACTTAAAAGTAGTAAAAACTACAAAAGCACAACAAGTAGAAGGCAGCGAAAAAAATAAAGCATTAGATGCTGCAATAGCACAAATTACTGACAACTTTGGAAAAGGTTCTGTAATGAAGCTGGGCCAAAGAAGAGCAATGGATATTGAATCAGTATCAACAGGCTCTTTAAGTTTAGATGTAGCGCTTGGAATAGGTGGATTACCCAAAGGAAGAGTAGTTGAAATCTATGGACCAGAATCATCTGGAAAAACAACTCTAGCCCTACAAGTACTAGCTGAAGCACAAAAAGCTGGTGGAATATGTGCATTTATAGATGCAGAGCATGCTTTAGATCCAGTTTATGCAAAAAAACTTGGTGTAGATACTGAGGAATTATTAATTTCACAACCAGATACAGGTGAGCAAGCATTAGAAATAGCTGATACATTAGTTAAATCAGGTTCTATTTCTGTAATTGTTGTTGATTCTGTTGCTGCGTTAACGCCTAGAGCAGAAATTGAAGGAGAGATGGGAGATCACCATGTAGGACTTCAATCAAGATTAATGAGTCAGGCTTTAAGAAAGTTAACAGGCTCAATCTCAAGCACGAATACTATGATGATTTTCATTAACCAAATTAGAATGAAAATTGGAGTAATGTTTGGAAGTCCAGAAACTACTTCAGGTGGAAATGCACTTAAGTTCTATTCATCTGTAAGAATGGATATTAGGAGAATTGGTGCAATTAAAAATGGTGATGAGATTATTGGTAACTCAACAAGAGTTAAAGTGGTTAAAAATAAAGTAGCACCTCCATTTAAAGTTGTAGAATTTGACCTTATGTACGGAAAAGGCATTAGTAAAGTTGGTGAGCTAGTTGACCTCGGAGCAAAAGCTGGAATAGTTGAAAAATCTGGTGCTTGGTATGCATATAAAGGTGAAAAAATTGGACAGGGTAGAGAAAATGCTAAAATCTTTCTAGAAGAAAACTCTAAAATTGCTGCAGAAATTGAAATGGCAATAAGAGAAAAAGCTGGAGTAATAGCAAAAAAAATTGAGGGAAATCCACTTGATCCAGAAAAAGCAGCAAAAGATCAAATAGAAGATCCTAAGGTGGAAATCAAAGAAGAAGTTGCACCACCAAAAAAGAATTAGTTAAAGTAAAGTCATCTTTAATTATTAAAAGGCGCTTAATTTAAGCGCCTTTTTTCCCTACACTTACCTAGACATCAAATAAAAAAGTTGTATTTTAAAAATATGGCTGACAAATCTTTGAATGAAATAAGAAATACATTTTTAGATTATTTTGAAAAAAATAATCATAAGATAGTTGAGTCTAGCAATTTAGTTCCAAATAACGATCCAACATTAATGTTTGCAAATTCTGGAATGGTACAATTCAAAAATGTATTTACTGGGTTGGAGAAAAGAAATTATCGTAGGGCAACCACTTCACAAAAATGTGTACGTGCTGGAGGAAAGCACAATGATCTTGAAAATGTAGGCTATACACCAAGGCATCATACATTTTTTGAAATGCTTGGAAATTTTTCATTTGGAGATTATTTTAAAGAAGAGGCCATTACTTATGCTTGGAATTTAATAACTAAAGAATTTGGAATTGATAAAAATCGACTGTATGTAACAGTTTATCACAATGATGATGAAGCATTCAATTGTTGGAAGAAAATAGCTGGTTTTAGTGATGATAGAATAATTAAGATAGCTACCTCTGACAATTTTTGGTCTATGGGTGATACGGGACCATGTGGACCCTGTTCTGAAATTTTTTATGATCATGGAGATCATTTAGAAGGTGGACTGCCTGGTACAAAAAATGAAGATGGGAACCGATTTATTGAAATATGGAATTTAGTATTTATGCAATATGAGCAAATTTCAAAAGATAAAAGAATAAACCTACCAAAACCATCTGTTGATACAGGTATGGGTCTTGAAAGAGTAGCTGCATTATTGCAAGGAACGCATGATAACTATGAAACAGATCATTTTAAGAAATTGATACAATCAACCTCAGACACATTAAATGTTAAAATAAATAAAGCTAATCAATCTAGCTTTAGAGTAATAGCAGATCACTTAAGAGCAAGTTCTTTTTTATTAGCAGAGGGAGTTTTGCCATCAAATGAAGGCAGAGGGTACGTGCTTAGAAGAATTATGAGACGTGGAATGAGACATTCACATTTACTAGGATCCAAAAAACCAATTTTTTATGATATCTTCAAAACACTCTTAGAAGAAATGTCTAACAATTATCCTGAGTTAGAAAGGGCGCAATCCTTAATAAAAGAAACCTTAAAAGCAGAAGAAGAAAAATTTTTAGTTTTATTAGATAGAGGAATAAAAATTTTAAACGAAGAGCTAAAAAAAGTAGAAAAAGTATTACCAGGTGAAGTTGCTTTTAAACTTTATGATACCTATGGTTTTCCATTAGATTTAACTGAAGATATTTTAAAAAATAAATCATTAACTGTTGATGGCAACAAATTTGATTTATTGATGAAAGAAAGTAAAGAGATAGCAAAAAAAAATTGGAAAGGTTCAGGTGATAGTTCAGTTGATCAAATATGGTTTGACATAAAAGATCGTTTAGGCGCAACTGATTTTTTAGGATATGCCGCAGATAAAGCAGAAGGAGTAATAATTTTAATCCTTAATAAAAATAAAGAAGTTCAAGATCTCCAGGAAGGTGATGAAGGAATTATAATTACAAATCAGACACCTTTTTACGGCGAGTCAGGAGGACAGGTGGCTGATACTGGTACAATTTCCAGTGAAAGTTTTGAATTTGAAGTATCTGATGTTCAAAAAAAATTAGGAGATTTATTTATACATTGTGGAAAAGTTAAAAAGGGGTCAATAAAACTCAAAGATAGTGTTGAGTTAAAAATAAATACTAAAAGAAGAAATAATATTAGAGCCTATCATTCTGCTACTCATTTATTACACGAAGCACTAAGAAGAGTTTTAGGAGAACATGTGACCCAAAAAGGATCTCTAGTTCAACCTGATAGACTAAGGTTTGATTTTAGTCACATGAAACCAGTTTCTGAGCAAGAGATTAAAAAAATTGAATTTTATGTTAACTCAATAATTCAAAAAAAAACAGAAGTGAAAACAAGAATAATGACACCTAAAGAAGCAGTTGAAAATGGTGCATTAGCTTTATTTGGAGAAAAATATGGTGATGAAGTGAGAGTTTTGTCCATGGGAGATGAGGAGGGTAAGTTTTTCTCAACAGAATTATGTGGAGGAACGCATGTTGTAAATACAGCTGATATTGGAAAATTTAAGATAATAAGTCAATCATCAATAGCAGCGGGTGTAAGGAGAATTGAAGCACTAAGAGACACGCAGTTAGTTAGTTTTTTAAAAGAAAAAGAAAACCTTTCCAATCTATCAGTTAAAAAAAATGAAGAAGTTATAAAAAAATTAGAGATAAAAATTGTTAAATTGGGTGGAAAACCTAACCTTCAAAATAATGATCAGGTAGCTTTAATAAAAGACCTTAGTAAACAGTTTGATCAACTTTCAGTTAGCTCAATATTAAAAGATAAAGAAAAAAATAAAGTCAGTGATCAAATTATTAATGGATTTAATGTTAGATTTCAAAATATTATAGATTTACCATTTAAAGATCTTCGTAAGTTAATTGACAAAGGAAAAAAAGAAATTGGCGAGGGGTTAGTAATAATTTATGCAATTAATGACAATAAAGTTGGATTAGCCGTAGGTGTTACCAAAACATTAGAAAGTAAATTTGATGCAGTGAAAATTGTTAGAGCTGGCTCAGAAGTTATTGGTGGTAAAGGAGGTGGTGGTAGAGCTGACTTTGCACAAGCTGGAGGAATATTACCTAATAAAATTGAAGAGTCTTTTGAAAATATTAAAAAATTAATTAATTGAGCTTTTTCTTAAGCTGACCATCTAACTCATCCAAAAAACCATTAGTAGTTAAGTACTTACTTGAAGGTCCAATCAAAATTGCTAAATCTTTAGTCATTGAACCATTTTCAACACAATCAATACAAACTTTCTCTAAAGTTTTCGAAAAATTAATTAGTTCTTCGTTTCCATCTAATTTTCCTCTATGAGCAAGACCTCTAGTCCAAGCAAATATTGATGCAATTGGATTTGTAGAAGTTTCCTTACCTTGTTGATGCATTCTATAATGTCTCGTTACAGTGCCATGAGCCGCCTCAGCCTCCATCACTTTCCCATCTGGAGTTAATAGAACGCTTGTCATTAAGCCTAAAGAACCATATCCTTGTGCCATGGTATCAGATTGAACATCACCATCATAATTTTTACAAGCCCAGATATATTTGCCACTCCATTTCATTGCACATGCCACCATGTCATCAATTAGTCTGTGCTCATAAGTAATTTTTAATTTTTCAAATTTTGCTTTAAACTCCTCATCAAATACTTTTTGAAAAATATCTTTAAAACGACCATCATATTGTTTTAGAATTGTATTCTTAGTTGATAAATAAACAGGCCATTCTTTAATCAAACCATAGCCAAAACAAGACCTTGCAAAGTCTTCTATTGATTTATCTAAATTGTACATTGATAAAGCTATTCCTGGTCCAGGAAAGTTAAAAACTTCATATTTTATTTCTTGGCTACCATCTTCAGCTGTCCACTTAACCTCCATTTTACCTTTTCCAGGAACTTTAAAATCTGTTGCTCTATATTGATCTCCAAACGCATGTCTTCCAATAATTACAGGGTCTGTCCATGAAGGAACTAACTTAGGTATATTTTTACAAACTATTGGCTCCCTAAATACAGTTCCTCCGATAATATTTCGAATAGTTCCATTAGGAGACCTCCACATCTTTTTTAAATCAAATTCTTCAACACGGTCTTCATCAGGAGTTATGGTGGCACATTTAATGCCAACACCAATTTTTTTAATTGCATTAGCTGAGTCAACAGTTATTTGATCATTGGTATTATCTCGACTTTTCATACCTAAATCAAAATACTCTATACCCAGATCTAAATATGGAAGAATAAGTTTACTTTTGATAAACGCCCATATTATTCTTGTCATTTCATCGCCATCAAGTTCCGCAACTGGGTTTTCAACCTTAATTTTAGCCATATTTGAATAATATATATTAGTAATTGTAATTTAGTGTTTTATATACATATTAATAAAAAATTATCAAATAGAAGATTATGTTAAAGAAAATTTTTCCAAAAATTCATTCAGAAGGGTATAAATTTTTAGCAATAGCTATATTTATAACTATCATTCTATATTTTTTAAGCACTTTTTTAGGATTAATTAGTTTTGTATTATCTGTATGGGTCTATTATTTCTTTAGAGACCCTGAAAGAATTTCAATAAATAATGATGATTATTTAACAAGCCCAGCAGACGGAGAAATTTTAATGGTACATGAAGTTGATGGACCAAGGGAGTTAGGCTTAGAAGGTAAAAAATTTACAAAGATAAGTATTTTTATGAATGTATTCGATTGTCATGTTAATAGAACACCTTGTGAAGGTAAAATTTCAGAAATACTTTATAAACCAGGTAAATTTTTAAATGCCTCACTTGATAAAGCAAGTGAAGACAATGAAAGAAATTATTATAAAATAATAAATAATCAAGGTGAAGATATTATTGTTGTTCAAATTGCTGGTTTAATTGCTAGAAGAATTGTTTGTGAGTCAAATAAAGATCAGCAACTTCAACAGGGCGAAAGAATTGGAATGATTAGATTTGGAAGTAGAGCCGATGTTTATTTTGAAAATTATGAAACATTAGTAAAAGTAGGGCAAAAAACAATTGCTGGTGAAACACTATTAGCTAAAAAATAGTCTATGGAACAGCCAAAAAATAATTTTAAGATTGTATCAGATAAAAAAGCTCGAATGCTTTTACCTAATGCACTGACATTAATAAATATATGTATTGGGTTAAGTTCTATAAAATTTGCATTAGATGAAAAATTTGAACTATCTATTATGGCTATTATTTTTGCAGCAATTTTTGATACATTAGATGGCAGAGTTGCAAGGATGTTAAAAGGAACTTCTTTAGTTGGAAAAGAATTGGACTCATTAGCAGATTTAATTAGTTTTGGAGTCGCTCCAGCTTTTATAATGTATTTCTGGTCTTTAAATAATTTAGGTAAGTTTGGTTGGTTACTCACAATGATTTTTGTAGTTTGTGTTGCTCTTAGACTTGCACGATTTAATGTAAGCTCAAACTCAGAGCCATCATGGAAAGATAATTACTTTGAAGGAGTGCCGTCACCAGCAGGTGGAATTCTAGTATTGATGCCCTTAATATTAAGCCTAAGTGGGATAGATTTAATCAAAATTAATTATAATATAGTAGTTCCAATACTCTTTATTTTAATCTCATTTTTATTGATCAGTAAAATTCCAACATTAGCATTTAAAAAGATTTCTATACCACGCCACTTTACAATTTTTGCATTGTTTGGGGTTGTCTTATTTTTTGGACTTTTATTAATATATACATTTAAAGTTTTGGTTATTTGTGGATTAATCTATATTTGCTTAATTCCAATTGGATACTTTAGTTATAAAAAAATTTATAAACAAAAAATTTTGACTGATGAAAGTGATGTCAATGAAGATCTTGAGGACATACTGTAAATGAAAAAAAATGTAATTGTATCTCTGGCTGATTCAAATTACTTTGAATTACTTAACGAATTAGTCGACTCTATTAAAAGTTTTGAAAAAAGTAAGGATATAGCAATCTGTATTTTAGATGCTGGTTTATCCGAGCAACAAAGAGATGTATTATCTAAAAAAGTTGACGAAATAAAATCAGCAGAATGGGATATTGATGTTCCAGCGTTCAAAGTTAAGGGAAGAGAATGGTTAAAGAGTCAAGTTTCAAGAGCCTTTCTTCCAAAATACTTTCCAAACTATGAAAAATATTTATGGATTGATTGTGATGCCTGGGTAAATAATTGGGACTCAGTTGAGCTATATTTTAAGGCTTGTGAAGATGGAAAATTAGGAATTACTCAAACACTAGGACCAGGATACAAAATAATGTCTAAAGTAAATTGGTTATTTGGAAAAGTAGCTATAATAAAATCTCAAAACTTTAAACATGCAATAAAATCCAGAATTGCAATAAGTAAAGCTAGAAAATTAGCTTTTGCACCACATATTAATATTGGAGTCTTTTCTTTAGAAAAAAATTCTCCAGGTTGGACTTCTTGGCAAAAAAATCTTGAACAAACACTAAAGAGTGGAAATATTTTTGGTTCGGAAGGTCTTGCTATCAATATGTCTGTATATATAGATGAATTAGAGACAGAATTTTTGCCATTAAATTGTAATTGGATTGCTAGCAATCTATTACCAAAATTTGATCAAATTAAAAATACATTTGTTGAACCTTACTTGCCAAACTATCAAATAGGAATTATGCATTTGGCTGCTGGAATTTGGGATGGTGATAAGGATATGCGATTGGATAAAGATGTTAAGATTAAAATTGATACTATTCAAAAAGAAGTGTTATTTAAAAGTTTAAGATTTGGTCGTTAATTGAAAAAAAATAGAATTTCCAAGAACTGGATTAACAAACAAAAAAGAGATATTTATGTCAGACAATCTCTAGTAGATGGTTATAGAGCAAGGTCTGCCTACAAATTAATAGAAATTGATGATAAATTTAAAATATTCAAAAATGGTATATCTGTAATAGACTTGGGAGCGTCTCCGGGAAGCTGGTCACAATATATAACTAGAACTGTAAAGAGTGGAAGACTAGTATCAATTGATTTAAAGAATATGGAAGATATTGAAAACACAATTCAAATTCAAGGCGACTTTACTGAAACAGATTCACAGGAAAAAATTAAAGGTTTTTTTAAATCAAAAGTAGATGTTGTAGTCTCAGATATGGCCGTAAACACAACTGGTATTAAAGATATAGATGCAATTTATACAGGTGAGTTAGCAATGGAAGCAATGAACTTTTCTAAAGATATGTTAGTCAAAGAGGGACGATTTGTCTCAAAAATTTTTTTAGGTTCATCATTTAATGAAATTGTAGCTTTAGGTAAAAAGATATTTAAAGAAGTAAAGGTATTTAAACCCAAATCTAGTAGAAAAGAATCTAAGGAAAGTTTTATTATCTGCAAAATATTAAGATAGAGACTTTAATTTTAAAAGGAATCATATATAATTGATTATGGATCCTATAAAAGAAGCACTCACCTTTGATGATGTCACAATGGCACCAAAATACTCAGAAGTTTTACCCTCTGAGGTTAATACAAACACAAAATTATCATCTAATTTAACCTTAAAAATACCACTGTTATCTTCAGCAATGGATACAGTAACTGAAGGTAAAATGGCTATAGCCATAGCTAAAGCTGGGGGCATAGGCGTTATACATAGAAATCTAGATATAAAGAAACAAATTCAAGAAATTAAAAAAGTAAAAAAATTAAAGCTATTAGTTGGGGCGGCAGTTGGAGCTGGTCCATTAGAGCTTAAAAGAGCAGAAGCAATTTTAAAGGAAAATGTAGATTTAATCGTGGTAGATACAGCACATGGACATAGTAAAAAGGTTGCCGAAATAATAAAAGTAATAAAAAAATTAAAAACAAATAAGACAGCTTTATGTGCTGGAAATATAGCAACAGCTGAAGCTGCAAAATTTTTAATAAAATTAGGAGTAGATATTGTTAAAGTTGGAATTGGGCCAGGATCAATTTGCACAACTAGATTGGTGGCAGGCATTGGTGTACCACAGCTGAGTGCAATATTAGAAGTTAAAAAAGGTGTAAAAACCAATAAAACTAAAATTATTTCAGATGGTGGAATTAAATATTCAGGCGATATAGCTAAAGCATTATCTGCTGGTGCAGATGCCGTGATGATAGGCTCTTTGTTTGCGGGTAGTACAGAGACACCAGGTAAATTGATTAAAAAAAATGGAAAATTATTCAAAAGTTTTAGAGGTATGGGTTCAATTGGTGCAATGAATAAAGGATCAGCAGATAGATATTTTCAAAAAAAACAAAAAGATCTATCAAAGTATGTTCCAGAGGGTGTGGAAGGTTTTGTAAAATATAAGGGTGACGTTAAAAGTATAATTTATAAATTAATAGGTGGGCTGAAATCATCTATGGGATACCTAGGTGCAAAAAAAGTAATCAATCTAAAAAATAAACCTAATTTTGTAAAAATAACTAAAGCTGGTTTTTATGAAAGTATGGTTCATAATGTTGATGAAGTAAAAAATGATAATAAATATTAATGATAAAAATAATTAAATTAGTTTCAGTTTTTTTTATATCTGTAACTTTAACAAATTCGGCATTAGCAGAAAATTCTTTCTTTAAAGAAGGAAAGATTAAATATAATGAAAAAAAATATGAAGAATCTAAATTTTTATTTCAAAGAAATATTGTTTTTAATCCCAAAGATCAGAACTCATATTTATATTTAGCTAAAATTTATAAATTTGAAGATAATAAGAAAGAAGAGCAAAAAAATATTAATACTGTACTTTTATTGAATCCACAAAATGAAGAAGCAAACTATTTATTAATGGAAATTGAACTTAAAAAATCTAATTATTCAAAGGTCAAAGAACTAGCAGAAAATTTTACCAAAATTTGCAACAAACTATGTGATAAAAAACCTTTAATTTTAAAATCCTTAAAGAATTTAGAACCTAAAAATGAGTCTTAGTAATAGTTTAAGTAAAATACTAATTATAGATTTTGGGTCTCAATTTACTCAATTAATCGCCAGAAGAATAAGAGAATTTGGAGTTTTTTCTGAAATTATTAGTCATAAAAAAATTAATTTAAGTAAAATTATTAAAGAGAATATAGGTGGAATAATACTATCTGGTGGCCCTCTTAATGTTTATGAAAATGATAAATTTAAGTTTGACAAAAAAGTTTTAAAATTAGGTGTGCCAATTCTTGGTATATGTTTTGGACATCAAATATTATCAAAAGAATTGGGTGGTAGGGTTAAAAAATCAAAACATAGAGAGTTTGGTCTTGCAACAATTACCAAAGTATCAAATAGCGTCTTAACAAAAAATTTTTTTAATAAAAAAAACATTAGTAATGTATGGATGAGCCATGCTGATCAGGTGTCAAAAATGCCCAAAGATTTTAAAGTTGTCGCTTCAACAAAAAATTCTAAATTAACTATAATTGAAAATTCTAAAGATAATTTTTATGGTGTTCAGTTTCACCCAGAAGTAACACACACTCCAAAGGGGAAAATTCTATTACGTAATTTCCTTTTTCTTATATGTAAGATTAAAAAAAATTGGTCTTCTAAAGATCAAAAATTAAAATTAATAAATGAAATAAAAGAACAGGTAGGTGACAACAGAGTAATTTGTGGTTTGTCTGGTGGAGTGGATAGTAGTGTGGTTGCACAACTTTTGAGTATGGCTATAGGAAAAAATTTAACATGTATATTTGTTAATAATGGTCTTTTGAGAAAAAATGAAGAAACTCAAG
>Ga0209383_1001690_pt1 | contig 13578 bp, 13 predicted proteins | sample CoawatmetaG02DNA_FD_187510 | JGI IMG/M metagenome (GOLD analysis project Ga0209383, IMG submission 187510) | Marine microbial communities from the West Antarctic Peninsula - Coastal water metaG029-DNA (SPAdes) (version 2) | ecosystem: Environmental > Aquatic > Marine > Coastal ... | reverse complement strand
AGCTAGTTCATTCATACCCGCATTCATGGAGATCAAAAGCACCCCTTGTTCATAGAGCAACTCCGCAATGGTTTATTTCAATGGAAAGCCATGGCTTGAGAAAAAAAGCGTTAAAAGCTCTTGATGACACTAAATTTTATCCAGACAAAGGTAGAGAAAGAATAAAAGCAATGATTGAAACAAGGCCAGATTGGTGTGTTTCAAGACAAAGAGTTTGGGGTGTACCACTTCCAATATTTGTTCATAAAACTACTAAAGAAATTTTAGTAGATGATAATATAAATGAGAATATTGCGAGCATTTATGAAAAAGAAGGTTCTGACTGCTGGTTTACTGATAATCCTCAAAGATTTTTAGGGGACAAATATAAAGCAGAAGATTACGAAAAAATAAGTGATATTGTTGAAGTTTGGTTTGATAGCGGTTGTACGCATGCATTTGTTTTGGAAAAAAGAGAAGATCTTCAATGGCCAGCATCAATGTATCTAGAAGGTTCTGATCAGCATAGAGGATGGTTTCATTCCTCACTACTAGAATCTTGTGGGACAAGAGGTAGAGCACCTTATGAATCAATATTATCACATGGATTTGTTGTGGATGGTAAAGGTCTCAAAATGTCAAAATCTGTAGGAAATGTAATTGCACCTGAAGATATTTTAAAAAAATATGGTGCAGATATTTTAAGAATATGGGTTGCATCATCCAATTATGCTGAAGATTTAAGAATTGATTATTCTATTTTAGAACAACACGCTGACTCATATAGAAAAATTAGAAATACATTCAGATATTTATTGGGTAACTTAAACGATGATTTTCAAAAAATTGATATGGAAAATCTAGACATCAAACAATTACCAGAGTTAGAGAGATATATGCTTCACAGAGTATATGAATTAAATAAGAATTTTAAAAATTATTTTAAATCTTATGATTTTCACAATCTTTATAAAGAGCTTTTAAATTTTTGTACAGTGGACCTATCTTCATTTTATTTTGATATCAGGAAGGACGCTTTATATTGTGACTCAAAAAATTCTGATAGAAGAAAGAGCAGTATAGTTGTTTTGAATATTATTTTAGAATCTTTGGTTAAATGGTTTGCACCCATACTTTCATTTACAACGGAAGAAATCTTTACTTTAATAAGCAGAGAGCAAAAAAGTATTCATCTAGAGCAATTCATGAAATTTCCAGAATCTTTTCAAGATGCAGAGTTGCATAAAAAATGGACAGAATTAAAAAAAATTAGAGATATCTGCAATATAAGTATTGAAGCAAAAAGAGCTAGTAAGCAAATAGGGTCAAGTTTAGAAGCTAGCTTAGTTATTAATCTAAATAAAACATTGTTTGAAATTTCAAAAAATGTAGATTTTTCAGAAATATGTATTACGTCTTCTGCTTTAATTCATCAATCAAATACAGATGAAACGATTATTGAAACGATTAAGGCCGAAGGAAATAAATGCCCAGTGTGTTGGAAAATTAACAAAGATAAGTGTGAAAGACATTCTTAATTAAATTTAGAATTAGATGTTAAAAATAAATTTTAAAGAAATATTCAAAAATCTTTTAATTATATTAATAATTTTTTTTTTAGATAGATTATCTAAAATATATATTTTAAAATTGGCCGGATTAGAAAAATCATTAGATATTTATTTAACACCTTATCTTAACTTATACCTGATATGGAATAAGGGCATCGCATTTGGATTATTTTCATTTAATGAGACTTATATCTATAATTTCATCTCCATTGTAATATTGATTGTTATATTGGCTGTGCTAGTAATGCTTAAAAAGGCTCAAGGTATAAAGAAATATAGTTTGATTTTTGTATTTAGTGGCTCTTTAGGAAATTTTTTTGACAGAATTTATTATTCAGCAGTGCCAGATTTTATTGATTTTCACATAAATAATTTTCATTGGTTTATATTTAATGTAGCTGATATATTTATTTCATTAGGAATTGTATTACTTATTATGAGTGAAATAACTTCAAATAAAATAAATGATTAAATTAAAAAAAAACTTATATTTACTAATAATTTTTCTATTACTGCTCAATTGTCAATCAGTAAAAGATGGATTAACAGGAAAAAAAGTTTCTAATAATGATGAGTTTTTAATAAAGAAGAAAAACCCATTAACGTTACCCCCTGATTTCGATGGATTACCCGAGCCAGGTAACAACGTATCAAAAAAAAAAGAAGATAATAAATTTAACATAAAAAAATTAATTGATACAGATAAAAACAAAGTTGAAATCGAATTACAAGAAGAAAGTAGCTCATTAGAAAAATCAATATTAAGAAAAGTAAATAAAAAACTAATGTTGACAAAAAATATTCTTTTTAAAAATTTTTCTATTAAATCTAATAATTTAAAAACAAAAAAACTTTTTAAAAATTTTATAAATGAAAATTTGCCACTTTTAGATCCGTTAAAAAAAAACTATAAATATAGTTATACCAAAAAATTAGTTTCACGTTTAAAAAAATTTTCAAATTTTAGAATAATAGGAATGGGAGGTTCGGCATTAGGTACTGAAGCAATATATAATTTTTTAAAACATAAGATAAAAAAAAAAATCATTTTTGTAAATAATTTAGATGTCAACTCTTTTTATTTTTTTAAAAAAAATAAAAATAAAAATCTTAATTTGATAATTTCAAAATCTGGCAATACACTTGAAACAATTGTTAATACTAATATTTTAATAAAAAAAAATGATAAAAATATTATTCTTACTGAAAACAAAAATAATTACCTGAGAAATTTAGGTTACCAAATTAAAGCAGAAATACTAGAGCATAAGAATTATATAGGAGGAAGATACTCTGTTTTATCAGAAGTTGGAATGTTGCCAGCAGAATTGATGGGTCTTAATGAAAAAAAATTTAAGCAATTCAATAATTTAATTAAAAATAAAAAATTTATTTATAATTTAATTGAAAATGTAAGCACAACACTTGCAATGTATAAAAAAAGTAAATTTACATCCATTATTTTGAACTATGATGAGCGGTCAGAAGGCTTATTCAAATGGTATCAGCAATTAGTGGCTGAAAGTTTAGGAAAAAAATCGAAAGGTATACTGCCAGTTACTTCAAGTATGCCAAAAGATAATCATAGTCTCATGCAACTCTATTTAGATGGAAATAAAAATAACTTTTTTACTTTTTTTTCAGTTAATGAAAAAGATTCATCGAAAATTAATAATAATTTGATTCTTCCGTCTCATAACTTTTTAAAAGGCAAAACTGTTTATGAAATAGCTAAGTCCCAAAGAAAAGCTACAGAAATTGTATTCAAAAAAAGAAAAATACCTTTTAGAACTTTTGAAATAGTCAACAGGGATGAAAAAACACTAGGTGAACTATTTTGTTTTTTTATTCTAGAAACAATATTACTTGGCAAAGCCCTAAATGTTAATCCTTTTGATCAACCTTCTGTTGAGTTAATTAAATATGAAACTAAAAATTTATTAGTTTAAATGTAATTTCCAAAAATAATTTTTGAAATACCATAATTTTTTTTTATTAAAATATTAAATTCATTGGGAAATGAATCTTCTTCTTTTTTGTGTCTATGGATAATTATAACACCGTTATCTTTTAGTAATTTCAAATTAATAATCGTATTCAATAAAGCTTTAATTTTTTTTTCTTTATAAGGTGGATCAATAAAAATAATATCAAATTTTTTATTTAATCCTTTTAGAGTATTTTCTGCAAAAATATCTTTTTCTATAATATTTGAGGCATTTTGCTGTTCTAGATTATCTATATTTTTTTTTAGAATAATTATTACCTCTCTATAGCTCTCTAGAAATGTAACATTTTCAGCTCCTCTTGATAAACACTCCAGCCCAAAAGATCCTACTCCGGAGAATAAATCTAATATATTTGAGTTTTCTAAATTTATATCTAACAATCTAGAATGCTTAATTATGTTAAAGATAGCCTCTTTAGTTAAATCTTTAAGAGGTCTTGTTAATTTATCCTTTGGAAGTAGTATTTTTTTACCTTTGTAAGTTCCTGAAATAATTCTCATTCATCAATTACCTTATATCCAATATCTTTTCTAAAAAATCCACCGCTCCAATTAAGCTTATTTATATGATTAAAAATTATATCTCTACTCTTTTTAAAATTAGAAGATAAGCTAACAAAATTAATTACCCTTCCTCCGTTAGAATAAATTTTATTTTTAATTTTTTTGGTTCCTGCATGATAAATAAAATCATTTTTATTCAAATCAATTTTTTCAATATTTTCAATCAAAACTTCATTATTATATTTTTCAGGATAACCTTTTGAACAAAGAACTACACATAAACTTTTTTTATTAAACCATTCTATTTTTAATTTTTTCAATTTTTCATCACAACATGCTTCTATAATTTCTAATAAATCTGATTTTAATTTTGGTAAAATTGTTTGACACTCAGGGTCACCCATCCTTACATTATATTCAATTAAATATGGCTCATTATTGATTATCATTAGGCCTGCATATAAAAAGCCTTTATAATTAGAACCCATCTCTTGTAGTGCTTTGATAGTTGGTTTAATTATTTTATTTAATATTTTTCTTTCAAGTGCTGAATTTATTAAACGCGAAGGTGAATAAGAACCCATACCCCCAGTATTTGCACCCATATCACCCTCCAAAACTCTTTTATGGTCTTGTGCTGTTTCAAAGTTTTTAATTTCTTTACCATCACTAATTATAAAATAGCTCATTTCCTCCCCCAAAAGAAACTCTTCTATTAATATATTTTTAGCCACTCCGAATTTTCCATTAAAAATTTCTTTTACGGCAATATCTGCAGTGTCTCTGTTCTCACAAATATAAACGCCTTTTCCAGAGGCCAGGCCATCTGCTTTGACAACAAGTGGAAACTTTGTTTTATCTAAAAAAGCAGCAGCTTCAATAGAGTTTTTAAATACTCCAAATTTAGCTGTAGGTATTTTATATTCTTCACAAATTTTTTTTGTGAATATTTTTGAACCCTCAAGTTGAGCGGAAATCTTATCAGGCCCAAAAATATTTATTTGAGTATCCTTAAAAAAATCCACTATTCCATCTACTAATGGTTTTTCAGGACCAACTATAATTAAATTTATTTTATTAGATATTGAAAATTCTCTAATTTTATTGAAATCAGAAATATCAATTTCAATATTTTCAGCAATTTCAGATGTACCTGCATTACCAGGAAAACAATATATTTTTTCAACTTTTGATGATTTTTTGATAGATTGACATATAGCATGCTCTCTTCCACCGCTTCCAATTATTCCAACTTTCATATAAATGTATATAAACTAAAAATGAATAAAAAATTAGCAAAATTAAAATATTTACCAAATAATTTTGAAATTATTGAAAATGGCGATCATGTTATATGTGCTGTCTCTGGTAAACCCATAAACCTAGAGAGTCTTAATTATTGGAATGTAGAACTCCAAGAGGCTTATTATTCTTATGTAGAAGCACATCAAAAAAAAGAAAATAGTTAAAAATTACTTCCATCGATTGTGAGACCATATCCACTTACTTGGATTTTTTAGAATCATTTTTTCTAACCAAATGTTTAAATTTCTAGTGATTTCTTCAGCAGAGGCATCTTTTGAAAATTCTATTGGTTTTTCAATTTTAATATTGAAATTAATATTGTTAAATCTTTCGATATAAAGTGGAACCACTTTGCATTTGAATTTTTTTACAAATTGGGCAGGTATAGTTGTTGTAAAAGCAACCTCATCAAAAAATTTAGATTTTACCCCTTCTGTTACACGCTGATCAATCATTAGAGCTATAGAGTAACCTTTTTTATATAATCTTAATAATTGTCTTACACCGCCAGTTCCTTTTTTAATTTGCATTGAGCAAATATATTTTTTCCTTATTCTTTCCATTAATACATTCAAAAATATATTATTTAAAGGTCGATATATTGCTGCTAAATCTATACCAGATTTTTCAATTTGCATCGCCATTAGTTCAAAATTACTAAAATGGCCTGATATAAAAATTACAGGAGTTTTTTCTTTTTTTATTTGTTCAAGAATTTCAACACCCTGTAAGTGAATATTAGATTTTAATTCGTTATTTCTAAATTTTTTAAGAAACATATACTCAGATAAGGTTCTTCCATAATTATTCCACATACCTTTTTTAATATAATTCATTTTCTTCAAACTAATTTCTGGAATAGCTCTTTTTATATTTGAGTTAATTATTTGTTTTGATCTAAATAGGGGACCAAAGAATTCAAAAATTTTTCCACTTAAAAAAGATGATATTCTTAAACCAAGAATTTTATAAATAATAAAAAGAAATGAGATAATCAAAAACTCAAAGAAATATTTAATTTTTTTCATATAAGCCAATCAATAATTCTAATAAATTATTTTCATCTAGTATTTGAAGACTAGATTTAATAAATGAAATCTTACTTTTATCAAACATATCTAGTCTTAAATAATCTTTTTCTGTTGTTATAATCTTAGCATTATATTTTTTTGCTTTTTCAATTATTTTATCAAGATCTTCTTTAGAATACTGATAGTGATCTGGGTACTCCAAATCCTCAATAACATTTAAGTTATTATTTTTTAGCATATTTACAAAAGTTGTGTGGTTTCCTATTCCTGAGAAAACTAAATAATTATATTTTTTATTAAAGCTCTCAATGTTTGATAGAATATATTTTCCTTGATTTATATTGATTTTTGGATTTATTTTTTTAATTTTTTTTTTGATATCAGCTAAATATTCATCATTTCCATTTAGAAAAATATTATTATAAAATCTTAAATTGTTAATGTTTTCTCTTAAAGGACCAGCTGGTAGAGTTAGCCCATTTCCAATCCAGTTTAAATTATTAAAACAAATTATTTCTAAATCATACTTTATGGACTTATCTTGTAGCCCATCATCAAAAATTGCAATTTTATAACCTTGTGAGATTGCTTTATCCAGTGCAACAATTCTTTTTGTTGAAGTAAATAATTTACCTTTTTTAGTGAGTAATTTTTGCTCATCAATCTGGTCTGGATAAAATTTTTTTATAAAGCAAACCTTGATATCTTTTTCTTCTAAAATTTCTTTTATTTTAATAGCAAGAGAAGTTTTTCCAGTTCCTCCAATATAAATATTACCAATACAAATTGTTATAATATTTGTATTTGTTGATCGAGTTTTTGATTTGATTTTAGAAATTAAACTTAAAATAATTGAAAAAGGTAAAAGTAAATAAGAGTATAAATGAGGTTTTTTATAATCCCAAAACTTAGGTTTTTTTAGTATCATTTTTTAATACCCTATTAATTTCTTTTGTTGTTTCATTAAGTATTTTTATACCTATTTTATTTATTTTTTGATATTTGGTATTTATGTTTATTTTCTTTATTGAATTTGAGATCAGTTGAGTCAAATTTTTCATATTATTTGCCTGTATAGCAATACCGTTATCATTAAGAAATTTATAAACCTCCTTAAAATTGTTAACAAATGGTCCATGTATAATTGTTGATCCTAATCTTGCAGCTTCAATTGGGTTTTGGCCACCATGTTTTACAAGAGACCCACCTAAAAAAACTGTCTTACAAGTTTTGTAAATTTTTTTTGTTTCACCATAAGTATCTACCAGATAAATATCCGTATCTCTTTCAATCTTGGTGCCCAAGCTTCTTAAGGTTACATTCAAACCTACTGCGTTAAGATTATTTTTAATTTCATTAGTTCGCCGTATATGTCTTGGTATTATAATTGTCAGGAGATTTGAATATTTTTTTTTTAAGTGTATATGAATTTTTCCACAAATTATTTCTTCACCTGCATGCGTACTCGATGCACACCAAACTTTTCTATTTTTAGTTTTTTTTATTAGAAGTTTATCTACTTGAATTAAATTATTTTTTTGATTTTCAGAAAATTTTAAATTACCTATTTTCCTTATTTTTGAAACATTTAATCTTTTCAAATAATTTAGAGTTTCTTTATTTTGAGGATAGGCAATATCTATTTTATTAAAAATAGATTTGGAAAATCTCTTAAAGGTTGACCATCTCTCAAAAGATTTTTTAGTAATTCTAGCATTTAGTAATAATAGAGGAATATTTTTTTTCTTGATATTTAAATACATATTAGGCCAAATTTCTGAGTCTATAAATATTGCAATAGAGGGTTGCCAATATTTTAAAAACTTGTTTGTAAATAAGTAAGAGTCTATTGGAAAAAATTGATGAACAGTTTTTTTTGATTTGTATTGTTTGTAAACAATCGCTGAACTTATGGTTGAAGAAGTTATTAATATAGTTTTAATTTCTTTATTTTTTTCAAGTTTTTTTACAAGAGGTATTATGCTCAAAATTTCCCCTACACTGGCACCATGAAACCATATCAGGTTTCCTTTTGACCTTTTCTTTGATTGGATACTGAATTTTTCTTTGAATCTTATTGGATGCTCTTTTTTTTTGAATAATCTAATAAGTATAATTATCGGAGAAAATATAATTATTATAATAATAAGAATTTGATAAAGGAAGAACATTATCTTTTCTTAACTTGTTTATCATAAAATGTTTTATATTGATTAGAATTTTTTAAAAGTTCCTCATGATCTCCTGATGCAATAATTGAACCATCATCAATAACATATATTTTATTTGAGTTAAGTATTGTTGTTAGTCTATGTGCTATTACAATTGTAGTCTTATTTTTTGTAAGTATATTAATTGCATCTTGAATTTTTTCTTCAGTTTGTGAATCTAGGGAAGAGGTTGCTTCATCTAAAAGAATTATTGAGCTTTTTTTAATCATAGCTCTTGCGATTGAAATTCTTTGTTTTTCTCCACCAGACAATCTGACCCCATTTTCTCCAATAATGGTATCGTATTTATTTGGTAGATTATTTATAAACTCTTCTGAATAAGAAAGTTTAGCTGCTTTAATTATTTCTTCATCGCTCGCATCTAGGTTTGCATACGCTATATTTTTTTTAATTGTATCGTCAAATAATGTCGTATCTTGACTAACTAAAGATATGTTTTTTCTTAATGAAAATATTTTAGAATTGTAAATAGATTGATTATCAATCTTTATATCTCCATTTAAAATATTATAAAACCTTGGAATTAAGTTGAGTATAGTTGACTTTCCAGAACCACTGTGCCCAACAAGTGCTGTCATTTCCCCACCCTGAAATTCTAAATTGATATCCTTAAGAATCTTTCTTTCATGAGAGTTGTATCTAAAATTTACATTTTCAAATTTGATTGTACCATTTTTTATCATTAAATTTTTGGCATTATTTTTTTCAATTATTTCGTTTTTGTTATCAATTATGGGTAAAATTCTTTTAGCCGCAGATAAACCCTGATTAACTGCCATATTTAGAGTAGCTAATGATCTAACTGGTTGGTATGCCAGCATCATTGCTGCAAGAAATGAAAAGAAGTTATTAATACTTATCTCGTCTTTTATAATTAGTTTTCCAGAGTAATAAATAAGGATAGCAATCATGACGCCAGTTAAAGTTTCCATAATTGGAGAAACTCTTACATAAATGGTATTAATTTTTTTATTTTTATTTTTTAATTCATTTAAATGATCATCTGCCCTTGCAATTTCATATTCTTCTTTTTGAAATATTTTAATTAATTTATGGTTTTTAAAAATCTCAATAAGATATGAATTCAAAAACCCAGATTTTTCTTGAGCTTCAGTTACAACTTTACCCATTCTTTTTCCTAACGAGCGGGCTGCAGTGCTTGATAGTGGAATCATTATGAGTGCAATTAAAGAAAGTTGCCAATTTTGATAAAACATAACAATAAGCAAACCTATTAATGTTAAACTATCCTTAAATAGATTAAGAACTGCATTGCTTAGCATGTTGGTAATATGTGTTACATCAAAAGTTAAGTTAGAAATAAATTTTCCTGTATGTTTTTTATCTATCAATTGCGTATCAGCTTTAATTAAAGAACTCAGCATATCAGACTGAAGAATTTTTTTGATCTCTTCCGCAACATGAATCATTGTTGCTTTTGCAAAATAAAGAGCAAACCCTTTAGTAGTAAAGGTAATCACAATAAATATTGGAATAGTAAGAATTAATGTTTGATCTTTTTCAATAAAAATTTTCTTTATTGCCGGATCTAATAACCATGCTATTGCAGATGTACTTCCAGCAACTAATACTGCAAAAAAAGCAGACAGAAGTATTTTTCCTAAAAATTTTTTAGAGTAATCATTATATAAACGCTTAAAGATTAAATTATTTTTCATTAATTATAGTTTACCAAAAAAAATGCTTATTAAGATTATTAAACCTACTAAATTATTACTTTTGAATATTTTTAAGCAAAGTGAGCTATTTTTTATATCTAGTAATTTTATTTGATAAAACAATAAATGAGATCCAATTAAAATTACAAAAAAATAAAAAATAAAATTTAACTGCATATTAATCCCAGAAAATATAAGAGATGAGAGTAACATTAAATAACATATGAATAAAAATTTTTTTGGGTTTTTTTTAAACTTAATTGAAGTTGATTTTACACCTATTATTTCATCATCTTTTATATCTTGAAACCCATATACAGTATCATATCCTAGTGTCCAAAATATGGCTCCTAGATAAAGAATAATAGGGGCAATGCTAATTTCACTTACTATTGATGTCCAGCCTAAAAGCAGACCATAGTTAAATGTTATGCCCAAAAATAGCTGAGGCCAATAGGTAAATCTTTTCATTAAAGGATAAGTAAAAGCTAATGGCATAGAGAGGAGTGCCAAAATAATTGTTAAGTTATTGAAGTTAATAAGTACTAGAAAAGCAAATGAACATAGAACCATTGTATAAAAAATTGCCAATCTAATAGAAATTTTATTAGAAGCAATTGGCCTATTTTTTGTTCTCTCAACTTTCTTATCAAATTCTTTATCAGAAATATCATTTGCTATACAGCCTGCAGAACGCATTAAAACTGCGCCTATAAAAAATAAAGATAGATAGAAAAAATAAATATTTAAATTATTTGAAAAATCATAGGCTAGCGTTAATCCCCACGAACAAGGCCAAAATAAAAGCATGAAACCAATTGGTTTTTTTAATCTTGTTAATTCAATAAAGAGATTTAATTGTTTCATAATAATTTACTTGTAAATAGCAAAGGCTAGTTTCATAATCAAATTGATTCGTATGAATATAGATTACACAGTAACAGCACTAATGTTTCCAGCTATTCCTCTATTAATGAATATTTATAGTAATAGGTTTCACTCACTAAGTAAGCTTATTCGTCAATTACATGACGAGCATGTATATGAAAATCATATTCCACCTGAGTGGAAAAAGCAGTTTATTAATTTAAGTGGAAGAATTGTTTTATTAAAGTGGACAATTATGTTTGCTGCATTTGGTTTATTGTTTAATTTATTAACTGTCTTTGCTCTTTATTTAAATGAAATTTTTGTTGCAAGAATTATTTTTGGTTCTTGCTGTCTGTCAATGATGATTTCAATTATTGTTTTTCTAAGAGAGATCCATGTATCAACAAATGCGTTAAAACTGCATATGTCTGACATGGATGTTGACTTATATTAATTAGGAATAATTACAGCAGGTCCTGTCAGTAATCTTGCTTCTAATTCTTCATGAGCTTTCTTTGCGTCACTAAGAGAATATCTTTTAAATATTTCAACTGTAAATTTTTTAGATAATACAGCATCAAAAACCTTTTTAGCTGATTCAACCAACTCTTCCCTTGTCATTGTATAATGAGCAATTGATGGACGGGTAAAAAATAAACCTTTTGCATTAATATGTTTTTTAACATCTATAGTGTCAACGTAGCCTGAAGCATTACCAAAAGCGACCATCATGCCTCTAACTTTTAACGTTTCAATTGATCCATCAAATGTTTTTATACCAACACCATCATAGACAACATCAACTCCATTTTTGCCTACAATCTTTTCTACTTCTTCAACAAAGTTTGTATCCGTATAATTTATTATGTGATGACAGCCATTTTTTTTAGCTATAGCTTCTTTTTCTTTAGAACCAACTGTTCCAATAACTTCAGCTCCTAATGCATTAGCCCATTGACATAAAATTTGACCAACACCACCAGCTGCCGCATGGTATAAAACTTTATCACCTTTTTTAATTGGGTAAGCTCTGTGTAATAAATATTCAGCAGTAATTCCTTTAAGCATAATACAAGATGCAATTTCATCTGAAATTTTCTCTGGAACTAAAACTAATTTTTCTTGAGGAAATAATTGTTTTTCAGAATAACTACCAATTGGCATTGAAGAGTGAGCAACTCTGTCTCCAACTTTAAATAGATCAACTTCAGAACCAACTTCTTCGATTATCCCACACGCCTCTAGACCAATTCCACTTGGTAGAGGAATAGGATACAAACCTGTTCGGTGATAAACATCAATATAGTTAAGACCAATTGATAAATTTTTTATAAGAACTTCTTTTGGACCTGGTTTTCCAATCTCAACATCTTTGATCAGTAAAGTTTCAGGACCACCAAATTTTTCTATTTCAATTTTTTTCATTATTTTACAAATGTACCATTATGATAATCTTGCACTGCTTGCAAGATTTCAGCTTTAGTATTCATTACAAATGGACCACCTCTTGCAATAGGCTCACCAATTGGTTTTCCCGATATCAGCAAAAACTTGGCTTTTGTTAAACTAGAAACTTTTAGCTTCTCACCTCTAGTTAGGATAATTAAAGTAGAGTTTTTAGCTTGGTCATGATTGTTTTCTCCAACCTTAATTTCACCCTCAATTAGATAAATTAAAGAATTATGTGTTGCGGGAAGATCAAAATTAAACTCTTTACCTTCTTTAATCTCTACATCAAAGTAAACTGGCTCAACGTTATGGCCTTTAACAGGTCCTTCTGCATTTTCAAATTTTCCAGCGATTACTTTAACTGTTTTTTCATCATCTTTATGAGTACTCATTTTATCTGCATCAATATAAATATATTCAGGTTTGTTCATTTTTAAGTTAGCAGGCATATTCACCCATAATTGAAATCCATGCAGTTTACCTTCTGTCATTGCTGGCATCTCTGAATGAATTATTCCACCACCAGTTTTCATCCATTGAACATCTCCTGAAGACATTCTACCTTTAGCTCCAGTGCTATCCTCATGTTCAAATTCACCACTTAACATATAAGTAACTGTTTCAATTCCTCTATGAGGGTGAGGAGGGAAACCTCCAATATAATCATCTTTATTTTCAGAACCAAATTCATCTAACATTAAAAAGGGATCGTGGTAATCAATAAGGTGAGTACCAATACTTCTTTTTAATTTAACACCAGCACCATCTGATGCTGCAACTGGTTCTATTATTTTTTCTACTTCGATTTGGCTCATATTTATGTTCGATTACCTTTAATTAAAAAATAAACTCCACCAATTAAAAGAAATATTTGTTCACTGGTAAATAGTTTTGTTGTGAAGAACCAGTCTTTGTGAGCAAAGATCAGTATAGTTATCATTAAGATAGTTA
>Ga0209383_1001687_pt1 | contig 13594 bp, 12 predicted proteins | sample CoawatmetaG02DNA_FD_187510 | JGI IMG/M metagenome (GOLD analysis project Ga0209383, IMG submission 187510) | Marine microbial communities from the West Antarctic Peninsula - Coastal water metaG029-DNA (SPAdes) (version 2) | ecosystem: Environmental > Aquatic > Marine > Coastal ... | reverse complement strand
TACTAAGTTACATGGAAGCAAAAGAACAGTTTGACCGTAAAGTCTTAGAAACAGACGAATACTATAATGGTATTATTAACGTAAGAGTAGGCAGTTCGAAGATTCTTACTGAGCATCTACAAAGTCTCAAGAAAAAAATATAGGCCCCAAGAGCCACTGATATATTCCAAATATATCTATTCCCAAGAAAAATATGTTCTGCACAATCAATGGTTTGTCTTTTGCTTTTGAAAAGACATAGATTGCTATTATGTGTCCCGTTGCAAATAATGGAAATGCATATTTAGATTCAGGTATGTTAAATGATATCAACACGCCTGCACACACAAACATTGCTGTCGCAATCCACTTCATATTATCACTAGACATAAACTCTCTCCTGTATTGGTATATTTAGTCGCCCATAGAAAAAGCCCAGCATGATTATGCCGGGCTTATGTCCACCTTTTTTGTACTTTTTAGGGTGGTACGTTAAAGGTCTAACCCACCCACTATAAACTTGAAGTACTTTTTTTAGTGTGGTACTCTCTGCGTATTATAGTGATCAATGATTCCAATGCCTGTGAGAGAGGTTTAGAGGAGACAAAAGAGTCATCAATAAGTTATCATAACATAAAGGAATGATAAAGTCAAGCTTTTTTACATATTATTTTTTTTATCTTGGATTTCTGCTCTACGTACCTTTGTAAGTTTTCCAATATCGCCTAATGCCTTTCTGGCACGAGCCGCAGATGCTTTAACACCTTTCTCTTCGAACTTAGCATTTTCTGCCTGGTATGTTTCGATTGCTTCCATAATTTCTGCATTTGTACTCATTGTATTACTCCTGTGTTGTATACATGGCGCTTTCCTCTTCATGAGAAAAACTTGTGAAACCATTTTCTTTTATTACATTAAGGACACTTGAAACACGCCCTTGTAATTCGTCTTTGTGTGATATCAAATACACACTTCTATTTCCATCTCTTGCCATCTTTTTAAGAATAGCAAGTGATGACTCGACACCATTGGTGTCCATTCCGCTATCTATCAATTCATCTACGAATAACACGTTAATTGTACTGTATAATGACTCGAATATGTCACGGAAACTCCAACTTAAACCTAATATAAGTCGGTTTCTTTCACCCCTAGATAAGTTATCGAAGTCTAAATCTCTGCCAAGTTCAGTAATTTCTACTGATAAATCACTTTGAAATACAACATCATGTGGTAATCCTAACTTATCTAAGTAATATGCTAGACGAGAGTTTAAGTAATTTAAATTCTGGTCTATAATCTTCTTACGAATGAAACTATCTTTGTTAGTTAGTAGTTTCATCAAAAATTCTTGATGGTCACGCAACGAAACTAACGATGCCATGTGTCCATAATCTATCTCTTCTAATGCACCATCTCTCATATCGCTGATTTGGTCAGTGTATGGGTCTTCTACCTTCTTATTCAATTCAATCTGTTCTGCCAATTTTTCTACAGAATTTTGATGTTCGTATGCATCAGATAATGTGTCGTAAAATGTAATAGGTAAGTACCCAACACTACCAACTTTCTCTATTAGAGCATTATGTTCGATTAGCGAACTTTCATTTGTCGCTAATTGTGATACTGCTTCGTCTTTTAGTATATTCTTTGCACCGAGAATCTCTTCTTGTTTACTATCGTGAATATCTTGTCCGCAACTATGACATTTATTGTCTTCAATTAACTTAATTTCATCATCAAGTCTTTCGATTAATCTGGTTTGTTTCGTATTATCAGATTCAATGCTGTTAATCCAAGATGTTGCTTGGTTCTTGGCAGCCAAGTTTTCATTATAAGTTACTAGCAACGCATGGTTTTGAAGTTCAGCCTTGATGTCTACGTGTGACAATGCTGACAGTCCACCTTCTAATGTTTGTAAATCAGTTGTTTGTTTAGTAGTCCAAACTCTTTGTCTGCGTTCAATATCTTTGATACTTTTTAATATACGTGCATTCGTATCTTCTGCCGCTTTTAATGTGTACTCTTCTTCTTTTATCTGTTCTTTAGTATTCTTTGTTATCTCTTTTAGTAGTTCTGCTTTGCGAGATAGTTCAGTTATTCCTAGTAATTCTTCAATCAATTCTCTTTGGTCATTAGCACGTAATGACAAGAATGGTTCAGTGTAAGTATTCAACGCAACAATATGTTTGAACATTGTATGAGAAAGTCCAATGATACTCTCTACTTCAAATTGGGTCATTCGCATTTCGCCTTGACCAGCATTCTCTACATCATTGTCACCAAGTTCCATGCCATCACGCAAGAAATGAAATACATTTGGAGAACGACCACGTTCAATCCTATAATCATTTCCATTGTATGAGAAATCAACAGTGACCATCATACCTTTACTATTAGTCTTGTTGATTAGATTGTTCTGTCTGATATTTGTAAGTGCTTTCCCATACAATCCATAACTTAATGCGTTGATGATTGTAGTCTTACCTGTTCCGTTTCGAGAACCATCTCCGCCCAAGTCTATGTTGTTACCCAGAACTAATGTTAAATCTGCATTGTCTAATTTAACAGCCTGAGTTACATTTCCCACACTCATGAAATTACGAATCGTTATATTTTTAATTACTAACAAACTTATGCCTCTCTTGCAAAACTGCCATATTGAATAGGATCAATTGACACTTCGTTAATGTTAATGTACTCTGGTTGATTTATTGCCCACAGTACTACCTCTGCTACATACTCTACGTCAATCAGTTTTCTATCAGGATGTTTCTTCATAACACTAGGAGTTGTTAAACTACCCGGTGATATTAATGTTGTTTTTATATTACTGCCACCCATCGTCATATAAGTTAAATCTCTATTGTATGCTTTTAGGGCTTTCTTTTCTGTTGGATATCTCCAAGTTCTTCCTTTAACTCCAGTATCAGCAGTTGAACCAATGCTTATAATATGTGCATTTTTATCAGCACCTTTTATAGCCTCGAATACACTCTCTAGTATTAATACCTGATGAAACTTCCATATAGCAGAATTGTTTATAAAGATATTGAAATCTCCATCTACATAATGATTCGCTAGTTTAGAATGACCTTCTGTATTGTCTAGATTAAATCCGTTACTTCTACTTGCTGTTTCATATTCTATATCTGGAATAGTGTCGAACAAATCGCACATTGCTTTACACACGCCATAGTTACGACTTCCAGTAATCAGTATTTTCTTCATAGATTATTATAAATTTCTATTAGTACTTTTTTGTCAAAACTTCCATCAGTTGCTAATGAAGATAACTGAGAAATAACAATTTCATCAATAGTCTCGAAGTGAATTTCAGCACCAGTATCATCTTCGTGTTCTGTATTCTTAACAGGAACAAGTGTTACATCACGTAGGCTGTATGTTTCTACGAATGTATCTTTAATAAAGTTTGCTTCTTCATAAGATATGTCGATGTCTAGTGTTATCTTTACTGATGTCTTTGGTACTAGAAACTTATCTGGGTCATCTAACAGTTTAGATAACGCAATTGTTCTATATTTTGGTGCATCTTTCCAAGTAAAGAACTCTGGTTCTTTATCCCATTCTAAGTACATCCAACCTCTATCATCATCCCAGTTGTCTGAGAAGTTATGAGGGAATGCATTACCAATATAAATTACATTGCCTTTTACTTGACGTTGATGAAAGTGTCCAGTGAACACATAGTCTTGATTAGTAAACATACTGCCTTTAAGACCACCGTGGTCGGGCATTTCAATCATTGCATTGAGTTTAAATGTTGGCAACTCTAAATGACTAAAGATGTATTTTGTCTTTATCTTAGGAATCTTTTTCCATTCATCACCGACTAACCACGGAACGATACCTACATCACCCTCTATTAGTGTGTCTCTTACTAGAATTACATTAGGCAAATCGTCAATAAATTCCATAGAGTTTACATCACGGGTCTCACGATAAAATAAATCGTGATTGCCTAATATAACATACACTTTTTCAAATGCGTTGCTTAATCTTCGTAGACCAGCAATACTATATTTCATAGTTGATATGTTTAGACTTGACCTATTATGATGCCAGTCTCCTAAAAATATACAAGTTTCGCAATCTCTTTCTTTTGCGTCCTTGATAAACCAATCAATGAAATCTAAACAATCTTCATTATGTTGTTTGGCGTTATTTTTAAGACCCCAATGAATATCTGTAAAACATGCGGCTTTTTTAAATAAGTTTTTAGTCATTGTCGGCATAAATCTCTTTAATGGTTTCCGTTGGAATTGCATCATCTGTAATCTTTGTTTTGATGATTTTCTGCCAACGTTCCTGAGATTTCATTTCGTGTGCTAACTGTCTAGTCCAACTAGGCGCTTGCCCTGCCTTCTCTAGTAAGTCATCACGAATGCCTTGATTTTTCTTTTCTATGTTAAGTACACGAGTGAACGAATTGTTTACTACTGTTGTGTAGTAAGCAAATGGGTTATCACTCTTATCTTCGTTAAATTGTAGTCCAATCTGTGCTAATTGTAGCAATGCTTGTCCACGCATTTCATCAATATATGTATATCCACGCCAGTTAGACCTCTGAGAATATCGTTCTACTAGTTTGATATACATCGTTGCCAAAATAGCAGTAATCTTACCAGCAGATAAATCAAATTCTTTATCTTTGTTATGATGAGATAATCCAACTTCGCGAATAACTTTATCTACGTATGTGTAATGTTTGAATGCAGGGAATGGCAATTTAACTTTATGGTCTGCAACTGTTTTAGGATTTGCCTTTCTACCTGGTTCATCAGGTATATGATCGAATCCCATCACACGGAAGATAATTCCTTCTTCAGTGAAAGTTGTAGGGTCAATTTCGAAATCAACCTGCTTTTTCTTCTTATCATCATTGGCATCCCATGCTAATTTTTGAAGACGCTTTGCTTTGTGCTTTCTAGCATCTTCCACTGCACCTGGAATATCATCAGTCGTATATAGTATACTATCGTACTGATTGTGGGTGTCTCTATCTTCAAACCAACAGTAGTTAGATTTGGAAATATGAATTTGTTTCAACATATCCTTGTTGTTTAAGTAGTTCTGTCTTCTTGCCATTTGTTATTTCTCCTAAAGTAATACAATTATAACACATCTAGTATACTAAAGTCAACTACTTTATACTCAATATGCGTAAATACTACTATATTCTAAAACTTCGAACATTATAGGACGATAAATACTGTTATAATTTTAGGAGATAACTCATGGCAACCCCATATATGACAAAACAACCAGTGCGTTTGGAAGATCCAAGTCGCAGATTTGATAATACTTTGAATCCAGAGTACGAGTCATTTGAAGATTCTGGTGGCTACGGTGTACGAACAAAAAACTTGCCCACTATACTTAATTTTCCGTTTACTCCTACGATATCTGTCATTCAGAGTGCAAACTATTCGTCATACGACTTGACTCATACAAACTTTCAACAACGTGCGTTTGATAGTTCTACTAACATGGACCTTAACCTAACAGCGCCAATGCTTGTAAGAAATGAAGAAGAGGCAGCATATGTATACAATGCTTCATTATTTCTTAGAAGTGCAATGAAAATGACATTTGGTCAAGATAGAGATCCTGGTATGCCACCACCAGTGTTACGATTTTATTCACATGGTATATATGAAAATGTACCTTGTGTTATTCGTGACTTTACGTGGAACTTAGACTCTGATATAGATTATATCGAGACCCGAGATTCTGGCATGAGAATACCAGTACAGAATATGTTTGTTCTGTCACTATCAACTACTTATTCGCCTGAGAACGTAAGAGAAAACTTCAGTGTTGAAGATTATCTAAAAGGCAAGTTAAGGAGTGAAGGGTATGTATAAAGCGAACTCGCCATGGAATAGAACTCCCATAATCAATGATACGATATTAGATATATTGAGAAAACGATTCATCTACAAAGATCCATATGATGAAGAGTATATTATACCTCAGCGTTTTGATGAACGTCCAGATTTATGTAGTTATGAAATGTACGGTACTGCAAAGTATTGGTGGATATTTGCTCAGAGAAATCCGGATATCATAGTAGATCCAATTAGAGGATTTATAACGGGAACTGTCATTAGAATTCCGAGCAAAGATAATATTAGTAAAATGGTGTAAATAAATGAATAATTCTCGTCCAAACAGTTTAGGTGATATAGTAGACCAACATGCACTTGAAGGCAAGTTTATTGGTAATCCACTTGATGCATATGAAAATTATACGTATAACTTAGAGTTGTTTGTAGTTGATAGGGCTGCAGACCGTAATTTTCAGTTACAAGAAGGATTCATGATGAAAGATATTGTCAATGATAAATGGCCAGGGCCAAATGACAATAGTATTACAATTGCAAAGACTGGAGTTACTACTGAATTTAATTTAACAGACGTAGATATAGTAAGTAAAGGTGTTGGAAATTCAACAAATAGTAAAATTGCAGGCACAGGAATAGAGATAGGTCTCAGTATTACCCAAATTGGCGAAACAAGTTTAGTTGATAATATGCAAAATGCATTTGTATTATGTGGATATCCCGGCATCAATGGTAATAATTTTTATATTAAAATTAATTTCGTAGGATATGACATCAAAGGCAATGCAATGTCTATTCCTAACAGTACGAAAGTTATACCATTTACGAATACTTCATGGGCAGATATGCAAAGTGAAACAGATGCGAAAGGGACAACGACTCGCCTTAATGGTATAATTCCCGGTGACGAAGTAGTATCGGGCAAAGCACTGAGTGTGACTGACACTGGATTTACGTATCTAATAGGAAAAACACTAGGTCAAACATTAACCAATTTTATGGATGCACTGAATAAGAGTAATAGAGTGAATCATCCAACTCTCTCAGACAATCTACAAAATACTTACAAATTCACCCGCTCAACAGAATTCGAAAACAAATATCTTAATACTACTATGGTGAACAATACAATGAATTGGACAGGTGTTCAAAACATGGTTCAGTCTGGACCGCCTGGTGGCGCACAGTTCGTAGGAACAGTTACTCCCCAAATGAGCATATACGATATAATAATAGAAATATGTCTTAATTCAGAAGAAATGAAGAAAGAATTAGTTAAAGATAAAGACTTCTTTACTGATTCACTAAAAGTATCTCCGTATTTGGTTAACAAAGTGAATGGTTATAATCCAGTAACAGCAACCAATACATTTGATGTAGAGTTTTATATAGACTACGAACCAGCAATCATAGTTCAAAACCCATCAAACCAAGCAGAACAGTCACTAGCAAGTAAAAAAATAATAGACGAATATTTTAAAAGTGAACGTGTTAATAAGATATACAATTATTTGTTTACTGGAAAAAATGATCAGATACTAGATTTTACTATTTCATTAGACAAGATGTTAGCGAAAGTATATACATCCCCGAGTGATTCATACAGATTAGAGCATTTTCTAAGAACGGACATCATGGAAGGAAAATATCTAAGTGATGAACAGAAAGCGTTTATCACCGAGATTGAGGCAGATCTAAAAGTAATGACTGATAAAAATACGGTAACGGCTGCTATTACTGAATCCGCTCTAGAATCCCAAACTGAAGGACAAAGTAGAGTAAGAAATGCTATAGCGATACAACTGGCAGCATTAGAGGGAAAGAAAGCATCTGCCATGCCTCCACAACTTCAAAAAGACGTATATGCTGGCAAAAGTTTCGATGACTTTATGACTATGCTAGATAATGGAGAACACAAGGATTTATACACCCCCGAAATGGTAGAGCAAATGGATGCACTAGATTTGGCGTATAAAAATGCTATTGCCGCAGGATTAAAAGGTGAAAAGCAAAAATCAAAAATAGATAAACTAAGATCTAGATACATCTCTGACGCATACGCATCTGCCCTAAGTGCATCGTTGCCAACCCCGGTAGAAACTAAACAAGCATTTCAAGACTTAAAACTTCGTACAAGAACTAATAAATATAATCCGAGACAGATAGTACTAGCGGAAGAAATAGATAATGATATAATATCTAAGTTATCTCCTGGTGACTACCAAGTTATACTTAGATCTCACGCTAATAATCCTATTGAATTTAAGACAATGATTAATGATATTGTCAATCCCCAAAAGACTAAAACAATAAAATCAACTAGCCCAGAGGATGTCGATCTGGCTAGAGCAAAATATTATGAATCAAAGGGCATGGATGTAAGTATGGTTAATGCCTCGATGACTATTAAAGGTGATCCTTTTTGGCTCGAAGGGTATATGCCACCATCAAAAGCCAAGTTGCGATTTAAAGATAAAGGTGCATTATTAATTGAAAATAATCAATCGACTATAAATGGATTTCAGAACTGTGTTGTCGTATCTGGAGTATCTGATGGAGTTGATATGTATGATAACGTACTTACAAGAAATCTTATTACATATTTGTATCAAGTTGAATCTATTACTAGTTCGTTCAGTGCAGGAAGATTTACTCAAACACTAACGATGATAAGAAATGTTGGCGCAGAGCATATGGTTGATAGTTTGATACAAGACGGACAATACATTCCAGAATTAGCCGCTGAAGTGATTGCTGTTGATAATGGTCTTTTAGTGTATGAAAATGAGCCTCCAATTTCTACAACGTTTGTTGCACCTGATAAAGCAACCACGTCTGAGACTACTCTTGAGCGTGGAGTATATATTACGAAAGACGGCTATGGAAATATAATTGGAACGGCAATGCGAGAAATAGTTATAGACGCTGACGCAATTCATACTGGTGGTCCACCAAGCGTCTTGAACAGCAATCCGCACTATATCGGCTCACTAGCAGACCAACATGGCATGGGTGTCTTGGTAACACAAGAAATGCTAATGAATGATTCCGAAAAAGCAATCGCTAAACGCAAGGCGGCAGAGGCAAAAGAACAAGAATTATTTGAAGACCGCATGAAAGACGCCATGAAAGAATATCGGGCATGGAAGGCAGTTCCTGTAAAACCAGAAATTACTCCTGTCGGTGAAGAATTAGTAAAAATGGCAGATGAAGCCGCAGTAGTTACTGAAACTACTGAAATATTACACGAAGCCACAGAAGTTGGCGTAACCGAACTCCCAAGTGGACCAGGGGTAAGACAAGCAAATGCTGGTATATACTTAAATAGTCTACCTGGATTGACACGAGCATGTAGGGCTGAACAAGCAAGAGGTGAAATGCCTTTTGTAACTTGTGATGCTATTGCGTCAACTAATGCCAAGACTCTAGCCATATTTGAAACTACTCCTGGAGTACCTCCAACAATAGCAGAGATAGAAGCAAATTTAAATGCCAAGATTGCATCAGGCAAAACTTTTTCAGAGTTAGAAATCGCACAGTTTCAAATTGCCGCAGGCGGAGTACTAACTATTGATGGACATGATTCCGAGAAACAGAAAAAAAGAATAGAAAGAATTGTTAGAAAAAAATCATTGGCAAAAACACCAGAGATTATTCTCGAAGAACAAAAAAATGACGTTTCGGCATCTGATGTTAGTAGTTTAGAAATGGGCGCAGTAGTAGACAATCTGATATTAGATGAGACAATACCTCTTGTCGCTATTGCATCAGAACCATTAGAAGTTAATGTTGTGCCTACCCCACCTATGACCGATGCAGAATTTGAAGCAAAGCATGCCGCTATAGTTGCCGACCCAAATTGTGTCGGGGCATGCCGAAGTGCAAAAATAATGTTACTCGGCAGAGAATGGCAAGAGGAGGGAGTTAAGAAGCAGTATTATCTGGATAGAGCAAATGAAGCCATTATTAACAAGGCTAAGGCTGAAAGCGAAAGCACCAGTTGGTTTAGTAACCTAAAGGACAGAACACTTTCGATTATAGGTTTTGGTCCAGATGCATATACTACAGATGAACACGCGGACAGAATAGTGTTAAGTGAAGGTATCAATAATATTCTGGATAAAAATGTATTAACGGCTGATGAAGTAGTTAGAAAAGAAGCATTGATTCGTTCAGCAGTAGTTGTACTAGATAATGAAATAATAGAAAATGATCTAATTATTCCTGAGGTTGAACGAGATGCAACGGTGGGTGCGATAATAACAATCATCTCTAATGAAGCCGAGTTACAATCATTAAAAGATTCAGATTACGCTACAGTCAAGGCTTATGAAACTGGTATTAATCAAATAGTTACAACTGCACAGACTGGGCACCGAGCCGATTTGACAAATGCTGCCAACATAGGCATGATACAGGGAGAAATAGCATTAGCAAGTATAAAACACGATGCGTTATCTACTAAGTCATATTATTTTGATCCTCAACAGGAACTCGATGTTATAGTAGAGTTAGAAGAACTTGAAACAGATCTTGCTATACAAATACTGGCTCAGCCAGACGATGTTATTACTAAAGTTGCAACTATAAAGTCTGCAGGCGCTGATACTTATGTTACCGTTGCAACTCCAATAGAACCAGTCGATGTGACCAAACAACCAGTTGTGTTTAAAACAACAGGACAACCAATGAATACATATGACATTCTTTTACCAGGAACTCTGAGAGAAAAATTAGATGCTGTTGGCGGTGATACGTCAATGTTAAGTCAACATGCAGAAGCCCAAAAGATATATAAGTTAATTATGAACACTGACGGCGTAGCAATGAAAGTTGTGACCGATGAGGCTGGTCAGAAAGTAAAGATTAAAGATTGGCAGCAGGTTGGTGTGATAACATACTTAGATGCAAATGGCGACTCACAGTCTTTTGATCCTGTTCAAAAATTTAGTTTACAAACGGGCTCCACAATTAATGATATGTACCCACTCGTTGAGAATGATTACAGTACCATAAAAAATGGAATCGCTGACTTATTTCCTAATATATCTACAACAGGCAATGTTTACTCAAAAGGAAATATACAAACCCGAGATGAAAATGGTGGATTAGTGATAAATGTAAATCCTAATAAATTCATAGTCGACCCAACTCCATAATAAGAGGAATAATTAATGGCAATACAACGTTCAAAATTAGGAAGCGTACTCAACAGAGAAACAAAACATCGCGAGTCGCCGATTACAAGTGCATTAGGAAAAGGCATATATAGGGCTGTTGTAGTTCTTAGCCATCCAACCACCGGCGAAAAGTATATTGATCCAACTGGGCGTGGCAGACTTGCCGCGTATATTCCAACTCTGGCTGGAACAGCCATTGAGCCACTATTCTTTCAACATGCGTCTGCGGCTGGTGCATTTGCTACACCTGTTAAGCAGGGAACAGTAATTTGTGTTTTCTTCGGCGAAGGCGGACAAGCATCTGAGGGATATTGGTTTGCAGTTACACACGATGTTCCTGACATAGTAAGTGGAGGCGCTGCCAATGTAGCAAAAGATGACGGTACTGGACAAGGAACAGGACTCTTCACCGATGTTCCTGCGGGAAAAACACCATCAAAGTCAATTGGCGAAATGCTTCACCCACCAGTAGAACAAGACAATGATGCGAGAAATGAAAATGTAGCGAAGCAAGGAACATACAGTGATGGATTAAGGGGATCATCTACTGCTTCTCCTTACAGAGATGCAACTTATGAGACCCCACAATTACCTAAAGTTACTGGATTTAAAACTCCTGGTGGCTCTGCTCTTACATTTGATGATGGTAGTATTAGTGATAATGGTACTATTCATCCTGAACAAATAAGAATAACAACTGCCTCAGGCGCTGCCGTCGTATTAGACGGTGGTAACGATTTCATTTACGTTGTGAATAGTAGTGGCTCTGGATGGGTAGAGATTGGAGCAAATGGCGAAGTGATGGTCTACGCAGAAGGCTCACTGAGTATGAGAACAGAAAAAGACTTCAATCTTCGTGCTGATAAAAATATAAACATAGAAGCAGGTGAAAATATAAACATAAGAAGTGTTAAGAACACTAAGATTAATGCTACTGAAGAATTACATTTACGAAGCAAAGGAAATCAGTTCATACAAAGTGAAGCAGGAATGAATATCGATGTCGGAGTAAATTGCTTAGTGACAACTGGTGGTATATTACATTTGAATGGACCAATTGCACAAAAGTCAGAACTCATTTTAGTTGGCCCAATGGCTGATATGCAAAATTCTGAAAATACTGAAATTAAAGAAACAATTGTGACAGCAATGCCAACGCACGAGCCGTGCATCAGACCACAGTCAAAAGAATTGACGACAAGTAATTTTGCATATGCATCTGCTAGTGAAGAAGGACTAAAAAACTCGGGAATCAAAAAATGATATACGATAAACGAAAAGGCTCATTATTAAATTACATACAGTTGCCGTTGCACGTAATAACCCCAACTGGTACGTACTTAGGAACGGGATACCACTTAGATGACAAGCCAACTTACATACTCTCTCACGTGAAAGTGAACTTAGAGAGTGTTAATACACTGGTGTTTTCATCAATGAGCAAAGATGCTATAACATTGAACAACAAGCCAACACTTGATATTACTGATAGTATAGTTGGTTATAAGTATAAAGTGTCTAACACTGAAACGAATTATGGATATATAACTGTTGCGAGTACTCGCATAGATATCGCATCTAAGAAGATAACAAAGGAAGCGGCTGAATTTATTTTAGAAAAACAATTACGAAACATTGGTAACATACTTGAAAAGTTCATCAAAGTAAAAATAGCACAACCACAATATGATGCACTGTTATATCACTTTTATAATGAAGGCACGAGTACTATAGAAAATAGCCCAGTGATTGCTCTTATAAATTCGGGCGATTGGTATGCTGTAACTGATGAAATTCAATCGGATATAAAAAAGAGTAATGGCACGATAGATGAACGATTGGCTCAACAGAAAATAAAAACTGCAAAGATGTTCAGTTACGTGCCAGGTTTTTCTTAACGAGTTACTAAAACTTTATCTGCTAACCCATAAGCAACAGTTTCTTCTGCTGACATGAAGTTATCACGTTCCATCGCTTCAGTCAACTCATCAAATGTTTTTCCAGCAGAATTATGATTCACGTAGATTTGAGTCAATCTTTCTTTAAGTTTCATCATTTCATCAACTTGAATCTTCATATCAGTTGCTTGCCCACCTGCACCACCGCTTGGTTGATGTATCATTGTACGAGCATTTGGCAACACGTGTCGTTTTCCTTTCGCACCTGCTTGAGCAAGTAACGAACCCATAGAACATGCTTGCCCCATTACAGTAGTTGCAACATCAGAACCGATAAATTGCATCGTATCATAAATTGCCATACCGGATGTGACTGCTCCTCCTGGAGAATTGATATAAAAATGAATATCTTTGTCTGGATTTTCTGCTTCTAAGAATAATAACTGGGCACAAATCAAGTCTGCTTGGTAGTCATTAACCTCGCTAGTCAAAAATATCACTCTCTCTTTTAATAAACGAGAGAAAATATCGTAACTGCGTTCTCCATTTGCTGATTGGTCAACGACCATTGGTACTAAATTTGGCATAATTTGTTATCCTTATTGTAATTTCTAGTATTATTTATATACTATGATAACATTATTGGACCTATTTGTCAATCAAAAACTGC
>Ga0209383_1001681_pt1 | contig 13647 bp, 8 predicted proteins | sample CoawatmetaG02DNA_FD_187510 | JGI IMG/M metagenome (GOLD analysis project Ga0209383, IMG submission 187510) | Marine microbial communities from the West Antarctic Peninsula - Coastal water metaG029-DNA (SPAdes) (version 2) | ecosystem: Environmental > Aquatic > Marine > Coastal ... | reverse complement strand
TAAATACTCATGCCCAGGATAAACAGTGACATTGTCATTAAGACTATGAAACTGCTCAACAATAGTTTGATACATGACTTCCGCATCACCGCCATTGGTGCAGTTGCCCACACCAGCATTAAATAGAGTATCACCGGTAAATACCGCTTTAGGCTGCCCCTGTTCTAAAACCAAAAAACAAAGATGGGCAAATGTGTGTCCTGGTGTATTTAACACTTGCAACTGCACACTCGGCTCAAGGTCAATGATCTCGCCGGTTGATAGCACTCGCGTTAATCCCGGTATTTTGCCCTGTCCATTTTCATGCGCCCAAACTTCGCAGCCATGCTCAGTAACAAGTGCTTCGTTCCCCTGAGTATGATCCCAGTGTTCATGGGTATTAATAATAGCTGTTAAGCGAAGGTTTTTTTCCGCCAAAAGGCTGTTAACAACAACCTCCTCCCACGGATCAATGACCATGGCAGAGTGATCGTCAAGCTCAATAAGATAGGTGAAGTTACGCAAAAAACTTTGTGAATATATCTGATGGATCTTCATTGTGTAACCCTAGTCTCTGATTCAAGAATGAAGCGTGATCATCATACCTGTAGGTCCAAATTTCAAGTTATTCATAATACTAACGCCTAGTTACCCTAATCTTATCAGGTTTACACCTCTCATTAGTTCTTGAACAAAGCCAACGGGCTGTTTAATCTTGCCTTTCTATTTTCATATGGGTATCCCTCGATGATTCATGCCAAACGATTACTTTTACTGCTACTTATTTGCTCATTCGCCGCTCAAGCCGAGTGGACAAATCGGTATCCGAAGGTCGATGGTCAAAGACACCATATCTACCTTGAAAGCTATGAGCTGCCTATATTGTCCTCAGGACCGAAATATCCAGCACCCTCTCCCGATGGAAAGTCTATTGCCTTTGCTTCCCATGGGTGGATTTGGGTCATGGATATAAACACCCAAATGGCTAAGCGTGTGACCAACGGAGAGTCTATCGACGGTCGACCACGCTGGTCTGGGGATAGCAAGCACTTGGCATTTGTGCGCGATAGCAGCACAGATTCATCGATTGTCATCATAGAGCTGGGCACTGACAAGACTGTCGAGATAAACACACCAACGATTGAACTGGATCCAGAATTCGCGGCTGACGGCAAATCAATTTACCTAAGCTCGGGAAAAAGCGGCTTACTCAACATATGGAGATATAACCTCAAGGATGGTGCGATGACCATGATCACCGACCTGGATGGTCATTCACGAAACCCAAGATTATCGAGCGATGGCAGAACCCTCTTTTTCAGTCACCTAGATTGGCCGGAACGACAGATCCGATCATTGAGTCTTGAGTCCGGTAAGGAGACTATTCTAAAAACCGACAGTATTGGCGGTCAGTTTAGTTTTGACATGCATCCTACAAAAGACGTCGTGGGCTATACCTGGCCGGTTAATGATGACCTAAACCTGATGCTAGCTGACGTAGCTATATTCAACTCTATTATCAATCTCACACCGGGAAGCACCTATGTTCAAGACCCAGCATGGAGTGCCGATGGCAGCTCTATCTATTACTCAGAACCTGACTCACACCAGCAATTTAAATTGATGCAGGTATCCGCAGTAGGAGGGTCAAGTAAAGAGATACAGATTAAGAATTGGGACTGGGGCCAAAAAACCGCCAAATTAACAATAACCACACGCTTAAATCATAAAACTACACCGGTTAGACTCTCTGTTAAGGGGCCAAATGGACATCCTATTGTAAACCCCAATGCGGCGACTTACTTTGACTCCCAGAATGGACTGCATTACTTCTACAGTGACGGCTCTGTGGATCTTGAGGTACCCGAGGGCAATATTTATATTACTGCTGTACATGGAATGACAGGGCTCCCTGCTGAGCGCATGGTCAGCGTTACCGGTGACAGTAAAATCGTTATTCCGGTCGAAGAAGTGTGGAATGCAAAAAAGGCAGGCTATCGATCTGCTGACTTTCATCTGCATCTAAATTATGACGGCCCCTATCGCCAGGTCACCAAAGACATAGAGCCTTTGATCGCCGGAGAAAACTTAGACCTTGCTACACCGCAAGCTGCCAATCTTCATAACCGCCTGATGGACAGAGAGTTCTTAGGTGAGACGCTGCGCGCGCGAAGTGGTTCTCTTATAAAGTTTGCTCAAGAAGTGAGATCCCACTTTCACGGCCATATTGGTGTAGTTGGACCCTCTGAATTTTACTTTCCATGGTTCTGGGGTCCGGGCTATCCAACGCTCAATAATGGCAACCTATCTAATGCCAGTGTCTTTGAATTTGTAGAATCTTTTAAAGATAGTATTGGTACCTATGTCCACCCCGTTGTCTATAACGTAAATCCCTTTGATCATAAAAAAGCCTCTAGTATTCCCCTAGAGTTCATCCCGGATAGTATTCTATCAAGACATGTTGGTCTTGAACTAGTTTGTGCGTGGAGCGATGAACTTGGTACTGCAGAACTATGGTACCGGCTTCTAAATATTGGACGCCCTGTCATTGCGATGGCAGGAACAGATATGTTTGTGGACTTTCATCGGACGCCAGCAATCGGTACGGCGCGTGTTTATGCTGAACAAAGCCAAAATAAATTGCAATGGACCTCTTATATTAACGCCGTCAAGCAAGGTCGAACCTTCGTCACAAACGCGCCGGTACTTTTGCTTGAACTCGACGGAAAAATAAAGCCGGGTGATGTGATTTTAAGTGGTAAGCAATCATTCTCATTGCAAGCTTCTTCCGCGATTGCTGTTGATAATATCGAATTGGTAGTAAATGGGGAGATAGTTTGGTCTGGAGGTAGCATTGATGCGGGAGATTCACAGACCTTTAACGGTCAAATTGACCTTCCTGAGGGTGGCTGGGTCGCCGCACGCGCCCATGGGGGCGAAGCCTCTTGGCCATTAATGGACAGCTATCCGTTCGGGCACACATCACCCATTTGGATTAATAGCAAAGGGAGCACCGAGCCCGCTGCTAAAACTAAGGCAACGAGAGAATTGCGTCGTGCGTTAAATCATATCGAAGAGCGAGCTCGACTAGCGTATAAAGGCGAAAATATATCCGCCTTACTGACACGAATAGATGATGCTCGAGAGGCTATTAGTGACTAGTAGCGCTACATTTTGGCCAAAAAAAAGGGTTCCCTCGGCGGGCCTTTTTTGGCCGAATGACTATGGGAAATCTGAATTAATCCGATCATAGCATTACCTATATAAACGTCAAAGCAACAAAATACAGCTCTGGAAACTATTCTTATTCGTAAGCTTATTTATCACTAGTAACCACTCTAGATTTTGGATTAATCGCCACCAATCCACAGAAAACCATCAGAAAGACAGAGCTAGCGATCATTGCCATATCCAAACTATATTCAATAACGAAGCCCATAATCGCGTCAGCAATAGGTAACAGCCCCATAGACATGAGCATAAGTACACTCATCACCCTACCCAATAAATACTCAGGCGTGATTTTTTGTAACCATGTCGTGAAGTGCACGTAAAAATACGCTTCAAAAATCCCAGATACAAAAAACAATAACATTGCCCACCAGTAGGCGTCATAAAAAATAATTAATGCCAAGGTGGAGCCACTAAATACATAGGCTATGAACATCATAGGAATCAAGTTAGTGTCCTTTGGTCCTTTCATATAACCGCTGGCAACAGCGCCTATCAGTGCACCAGCGCCAAAGGCGGCTGTAACTAATCCATAAACATAGGCGCCTTCTACGAAACGCTCTTTCGCCCATACTGGAATACCAACAAACACCATGGGCATAAAGAAGAAATGTATCACTCCCATTCCTATAAAACCAAAGCGCACCGCTGGAATTGAAGCGACCCATTTTACCGCTTCACCAATTTCTTCATACAGCGAACCTTTGTCCTCCGAGGACGCAGCCGCTTCGAGTGGCCGGACCTTAACAAAAAGTAGTGTTACAAAAGATACGGCGAAGGTTAGTCCGTCGACAAAGAAAGCACGCGCTAAACCCTGTCTATCTACCTCATAACTATTGATAGCGCCAGCGTTGACATCTTGATGGCTGACTGAAGACACTTCACCTGCGATGATAAAGGCGGCAATAACGGGACCAAGGGTCATACCCAAGTGAAGAGTGGTCTGAAGAATTGCGTTACCGGCTTGAAGGTCATCCCTAGAAACAAGGCTTGGGATGATTGAGGTACTCGCAGGGTAGAAAAAAGCATCCGCCACACCAAAAGCGAAAGCCAGGATAAACACCGTCGTTACCTGCACCGCATCGTTATAAATCATATAGGCAAGAGACATTACCAAGATCATTCTAAGCGCATTAGTAGCGAGGATAACTAAACGAGGGCTCGTTCGGTCAACTAGAGCGCCGCCGGCAAGCATCAAAATAGCACGAGGGATTCCTTGGACTGCAAAAACAAGCCCCGTTAAAATAGCACTATTAGTCATTTGTAAGACAAGCCAAGGAAAGGCTATTAGGCTGATATGGTCGCCAATAACAGACGCCATTTCACCAAACCAGAATAATGAAAAGTTTCTATTTTTAAACAGACTGAACATTTACGCGACACTCAATGACTTCGCGCACAGTTTATAGACTAACCGCCATGAAGTTAAATGAATTGATGTAATAAAGAATATGCCTATCAATATACAGAAGAGAGTTTCCATCTTTCATCTGAGTTACTTCATGCATATCCCATAATTTGTCGTACAGTGTTTTGGGGATCATCTCTCTCATTCTTTTGTACTTTTTTGATCACCCAATGAACTCAATCGAACCAACAAATCCGATAGTGAAATAACATCAGCATACTTCGTATCAAGATCATAGAGACTCGCTTCATGCACTGCCAAATTTCTATCACCACAAGCTTCCCTAGGAATCAACACCGGGTAATTATGTTGCAAACCATCAACCGCCGTTGCTCTCACACAGCCACTTGTTGTTAAGCCTGTGACCACTAATGAATCAGCCCCACAGCACACAAGTTGATTAGCTAAATCAGTAGTAAAAAAAGAGCTCGCCCACTGTTTTTCGATTAAGGGTTCGCTTGCGCGTCGCTCAAGTGCAGGATCAATCTTGACCCAATGAGACCCTGGTTTTAGGCAGTCTAGCGCAGGTAGTTTTTGCCGAAACACGCTCGCCTGTTTTTGATTGTGGTAAACAACAGATGTAAAAAAAATGGGCAGGCTTTGCCGACGAAATTCGTCGAGCAAATCCTTATTTGCGGACACTACTTCAGGACAAGCTGTCCCTAGAGCACAGCTAGGATCTGTAAAACCATTCACCACATCCACAACGATGAGCGCTGGCTTGGAACTCAAACTTAAAGACCTCGATTCTAGAGCCATAATCCTTTCTCAACTAAGACTTTACAGTTTTGAAGGTGGGCGTAATCGGTGGCTCTAAGTGAGTTTCCTCAAGACTACGAGCCTTGATCTCCTCGATTGTGCCACCAAAGTTAAACAGTGGAATATCATCTCCGCGTTCTTTAACCAATTTTGCTCTTAATTTTTTGGTACCCGCTGCATCCATTGAGCCGTCTGCGGAAATGACTACGCCATAACGTTGTGCACCATCAGCGGTCACTAAACGACGATTTACATCTTGATGTACCAATTCTGGATCGCGCGCAAAAGGATCGCCCCAACCAGCCCCACCCCAAGTGTTGAAGTAGAGTAAATCGCCTGTTTTGACTTTGACTCCCTCTACCTTAGCTGGCAACCACTCTACAGACCCGTCTACTCTAACTACCCTTTTGGTTGATCTTAAGCCCGTTTCGCCACCTAAAACACCCCATGGGTAAGTAAGCCATCGATCATCATGAATGCCGATCTCTCCGTCACATAAAAAACGGTAAGCGACACTTAAACCATTTCCACCTCGGTGCAAACCAGCGCCACCCGAATCTGGAATCATTTCGTAGCGTTCAATCCGCAGTGGATAGTAAGATTCAATAAATTCATTGGGCACATTAGTGAATCCAGGCCACAAGCTATGTCCATCTGGGCCATCACCAATCGGGCGTCCGGGAATGCCACCAAAACCAATTTGAAATAACTGGAACCACTCATCTCCCTTACCTGGGCGGGTATCGTAGCCCGAGAAAAATAAGTGCGGTGAATCAGAAAATCCAGCAGCATTTAGCATCATCTCCGGTGCACCCATACCCAGTAAGGCGCCAAGCACATCAAAGATGCGTCCCAGGGCGTGAGTCCTTCCAGATAAAGCAGCAGGATAATTAGGCTTCAACAGAGTCCCTTGTGGAATACGAACATCAACCAAGTCATAGAAACCATCATTGAATACAATTTGAGGATCAACAACATTTATAGTGAAAGAACCGAAGAACATTTTGAACATATCTTCGTTTAAGAAGAAATTAATAGAGCTCTGCGCTTGAGGATCAGTCCCAGAAAAATCAAAGATCGCTTTTTCGCCCTCTCGCCACATAGTGCACTTAATTTTATAGGGGCCCATTCCCATTCCGTCGTCACAAAGATAATCTTCAAAAACTCTTGGTTCTTCTGGTATGAACATACCAATAATATGTTTCATCGCATCATAATTACGCTGTAACATAATATCCATGGTCGAATATAAAACATCATCACCGAATCGCACAGCAAGTTCCACGCAACGTTTAGCTGCAGTATTACAGGCTGCGACCAACGCATTTAAATCGAAACGGTTCCACTGTGGAGTCCGAACATTGTGTAAGATCAATTCAAGCAAATCGCTCTGCAGAACACCTTTCTTATATAGTTTTATTGGAGGAATTCTCACACCCTCCTGAAAAATAGTTGTGGCCTCAATCGGAATCGAGCCAGGCACCATGCCACCGTTATCTGACATATGGCCAAACATTGCTGACCAAGCCAGATGTCGGCCGTCTTTGAACACCGGAACCAACACCACCCAATCAGGCAGATGCGACACTGCCGCATTACACATGTAGGGGTCATTGGTTAAAATAATGTCCCCTTCTTCAATTTCCTCATCATAGGCTTCAAGAAAAGGACCTATAAAGGAGCCAAACTGGCCAACAATCATTTTTCCCTCTTTACTCGCTATCATCGGGAAACAATCGCCTTGCTCCCGAATGCCCGGAGACATGGCCGTTCGAAAAACAACGGCATCCATCTCCTCCCTTGCATTGCGCAACGCATTTTCAATAACATCAACAGTTACGCCATCAACAGGGACCTGTTCTAAAGGGTTTGTATTAGTTTCCAATAATCTTGCAGTCATAATTACTTACCCCTCTTAACAGGATTAATAAGCAGATTTCCAACGCTATCTACTTCAGCAAAAAAGCCCGGCAGTACAACCGTAGTTGAGTCCATCTCGCTAACAATTACTGGGCCTGGAACTTCAAAACCAGTGCTAAGTTTAGTCCGGTCATAAATTTCTACCTTATGCCACTCACCTTCATAATAGAAGCGACTATCCGCAATTTTACACTGAGGTAAAGTCAGTCCAGTTTTGCCAACCTGGTGCTCAGCAATGGCCTTTGCCTTAGCTTTTGCAACGGCACGTATCATTAAAATTTCGTGCCCATCACCCAATTTAAAGGTAAATAACTGTTCGTGTTCTGCGTCAAATTGATCTGTAAGTAGCGCCACGCCCTTCTCGCTGAGTTCCGCCTCAGTAAAGTTAATCGTGATTTGGAATGCCTGACCGGCATAGCGTAAGTCAGCTTGATAAGAAATTTCATGTTCGGATGCAGGGATATTATCGACAATTAAGGCCTCTCCTGCGCGAGTCTGTAACTCCAGTAAATCTGCAGCTAACTTTTCATCGCTAAGATCATCAGCCATGGTCAAATAAGTTCGAGCCGCTTCATCTTGCACCTGTGTCGTAGCATCACCATAGGCACACAGAACACCGGGACCTGGGGGAATAATAACCGGCCATGCATCGGTCAATATGCCAAGTGCATTCGCATGTAGTGGTCCCGCGCCGCCAAATCCTACAAAAGCAAAGTCTCTTGGATCATAGCCCTGCTCAACAGAAACTAATCGTAAGGCTCCAAACATCGACTCATTTACAATTTTAATAATTCCTTCCGCAGCCTCCATGAGATCGATACCCATAGCATCTGCGACAGACTGAACCGCGACCACGGAGGCTTCTCGGTTTATCTCCATCTTACCGCCTAATTGCACGTCCGACGGCAGATATCCAAGTACCACGTTAGCATCACAAACCGTGGGTAGCTCACCGCCTTTCATATAGCATGCAGGACCAGGGACAGCCCCCGCAGACTCCGGGCCAACCCGCAGAGCTTTCGTTAGCTCAGGCACAAACGCTATGGACCCTCCACCAGCACCAACAGTCCTAACGTCGACAGAAGGAGCTCGAACGCGAACATCGGCCACAATGGTTTCGCGACGAACCCTAGCTCTAGCATTTTGAATAAGCGCTACATCCGTAGAAGTCCCTCCCATATCACAGGTCAAAATATCGTTATATCCCGCACGCTGGCAAAAATAAATCGCTCCGGATACTCCGCCCGCAGGCCCAGACATCAACATGTTTACTGGAGACTCAGCCGCCGCTCTCGCTGACGACAATCCTCCATCCGAACGGAGGATAGACAATTGTGTGTCGGAGCCCATTTTATTGTCGAGAACGTTCTGTAGATTGCTCACATAACTTGCAACCTCAGGACGTACATAGGAATTTACAACGGTCGTTTCTGTCCGCTCGTATTCCTGCATCTCAGGGACTACATCGCTTGAAATAGAAATTGGAGTATCTGTGAAAATTTCTTTGGCAATTTCCATCGCTCGTTTTTCGTGAGTACTGTTGGTATAAGAATTAATAAAACAGATTGTTAAAGCTTCTACCTCTCCTTTACTGTGCAGAGTTTTTAAATCATTTCGCAATTGCGCTTCATCCAATATTTGAACCACAACCCCATCAGCGCCGATTCTCTCTTTGGCACCAATCGTTAGCTCTAGTGGAGCTAACAAAGGTCTTTTAATAAAGCTAACCCAACCGCCTAATCCTCCGGAACAGAAAGAGCGAGCGACCTGTAATGTATCCTCATAACCTGAGGTAGTCACCAAACCGACTTTAGCGCCTTTGCCAGTTAACACAGCATTAGTAGCTACCGTGGTACCGTGCATCACACGGTTAACATCCTTAGGGTTAATGCCAGATTCATCACAGATCTGCGCAACACCATTCAAAACACCGATTGATGAATCGTCGGGTGTAGAAGGTACTTTTGCAGTGTGGGTCTCACCCGTTTCTTCGTTAATCAGCAGGAGGTCAGTAAATGTTCCTCCAACGTCTACTCCTAGTCTGTAGCTCATACCCATCTCCGAACTATTTTTATAGTTATTTAAGTTATCACTTGTATCTTTTAGCGTTCTATCATGCTACTTCTAATCTTTTTTCTCAACCTTGCAGAGCAAGGGCCCAAATTCTAGTTATCACCTGCTATGCCCAGCTGTCTATTATTCAAGCTTCCCTTTCAGGTTAAAAAAACAGTCTTAAAACAGGCTTCTTATCTCTTTTCTGATCTGGCTATTTATCCTATAAACCCTTTTTTTCTCATATCACCAATTTCTGATTCTGTATAATTTGAGAAGCCAGAAAAGGTCACTAACTACTTCAGATGAATTAAGAATACTCATAATAGAAATTCACTTTATTTTTTTAAGCAGTCTACTGCCAGTTGACAAATAGCTTACGCATATTCGCTGCTAATTTTTGAGCATAGCTTGTACTTCCCGGTCTTCCTTTTTACCTATCGCCTTTGAAGAGATGATAGCCGGAACAGCAGCGCTGAGCCTAAAAAAGCTTTTCAATAACAGGCATGTAGTCATATTGATCACCCTCTGTTCGCGCTTTAATCAGGTTTTGGAAATACTCCGGCCTTCGATAGCATACTTGGTACAGAGGCCTGCAGAGGGCCTTCTAGCCACTTGGCAGTCTCAATAACTTTATCGATATCAATGTTAGTTCTCATACCCATTCTATGAATCATATACAGCAAATCTTCTGTTGCGACATTCCCCGTGGCTGCAGGCGCAAAAGGGCAACCGCCAACTCCACCGCAGCTGGCATCGAAACTTCTAACGCCTTCTTGGATCGCAACATACGTATTGGCGACCGCTGTGTTTCTTGTATTATGAAAGTGGCAGCGCAACTTTATATCAAGATTCAGCCGATTAATCCCTGTTAACAAACGACTCACATCGGACGGGCTAGCCACACCGATTGTGTCAGCTAATGCAATCTCTTTGTAACCTATATCCGCCAGGCGCTCGACCAAATTGATCACCTGACTCTGCGGTATTTCCCCCTCAAACGGGCAACCGAATGCAGCGGCGACAGTAACACCGTTAGCAATATTTGTTGTTTCAGCCTGTTTACATATATTGGTAACATTTTGCATGGTCTGATCAAGACTAGCGCCTTGATTTCGCATACTAAACGTCTCGGAAGCAACCACCACACAATTGATCTCATCGATACCTGTGGCAACCGCTCTCTCATAACCGCGCATATTTAAAACAAGGCCAATGAATCTTAAGCCGTCTTGTTGAGGCAAACCCTTAACAACCAGCTCTGCGTCAGCCATTTGAGGTACACGCTTTGGGTTAACGAAGCTAACAGCCTCCATTCGCCTAATCCCTGAATCGACTAATCTTTGAATAAGCTCTAGCTTGGCGCTAGTGTCCAAAACTACTGGCTGGCTTTGGAGTCCGTCTCTTGGACTCACATCAACTATTTCTACAAAATCAGACATCGTATTTCTCTGTTATGTGGAGAATAAAAAGCAGGCGATCATTATGTTTTATCGACCTACTGTATCAAACTTGGAGTCAAAATAAAGCCGGAGCAACTTCAGCTGCCCTGGCCAGAATTGCTTATAGTTAAGAAGTGTTTAGAACTTGAGGGAAGCTTTTACATTGATCGCTCTCTTGTTAATGAGCGATATCGCAGAGTTTAGAGGCCTTGCACGCACGATTCGACCATGGGGCCAATTAATTAAAGACCAGAGACATCTACAAAATTGAGATGATCTAAATTTGTAGATGACGATAGATTTTTTCTATACGAAGCCGAAAAACAAGAAAAAACAATAAAGAGATGCTACTCAGCAACTAAAGATCTATTGTGATGCGGAGGATCTGATACCAAAAAACTAGAAGAAAAGTTTGGTCTGCATGCCATGAAGCGCAGAGGATTAATTGATACTAAGAGAAGCGAATCAAAACAAGACACCGCAGGGTTTAAAAGCGTGCGATTGGTCGACGTTTATAAACAATCAATACCACGCACCCTCGATTAATCAATGATGTAGACAGACATGTAGACGAAGCGACATAGGATATTGACCACTACCGCGTCTAGGTATCGTAAAAATGGTGGGCCGTCCGCGACTCGAACGCGGGACCAATTGGTTAAAAACCAATGCCATTTAGTATATAAATCAATGACTTAACTGTCTTTAATGTCGGTAATTAGCCCAATTTTAGCCTATATTAATCAATGACTTAGCGTTTTACGTTGGTGATTTTAAAGCCACCTCGATCTAGTGGCAAGATTTACTTTTTTACCTTTGGCTTTTTCTTTGGCTTTACTACTTTTTTATATCCCATATGACCACCTCGATCTACTAGCAGCCCTAAAAACGGAATTCAGCTCTAACGCCGACATTGCCATAGGGCCTATCGAAGTAGTGTTCGGTTCGCTGGTTAAACGTAATAGGTTCAAAGCCTATTAGATTATGGTGGTAGTAATTACCGTACACCTCTACAAGAATCGTCTCTCGCTCAAAGCGAAGACCTGCCCTCACCTTCAGATTATAATTCGGCGTAAATACTACAGCGTTATAATTGGAGTGATCAAGGTAGACAAAATCTGCATCGGTAAACGCCTTTATATCGCCATAAACAGGGGTAGCTTTACTGACACTTATATTAATTTGGTTAAGCCGCCAAATATCTCGTTGCGGAAATTTTATAAACGTTTCGGTAATCGCATCGCCCAGGGTCTTGCCATTAAACACTAAGCCCAAAATAAATGGTGAGGCCAAGTCTTCAACGGGTGTTAGCCATCTATAATCATGGGTTGTAGAAAAAAGGCCAACTGAAAAATGATCTAACCACTTAAAGTCACTAATCTGCGAAAAACTGATGCCAACCGTTTTAGTGTCAGCACTAATTGCCACTAAATCACCGTCTAAGACATTATATTTTGAATTGGTACTACCAATCTGGATATCAGACCCCTCGCAGGAACCAATAGTAATACCCGTAAAGTCATAACATTCGAAGCGCTGCTCATCAGCGCTCTGGCGGCTAGCAGAGAGCGTTAATTTCTGTTGATCAGATAGTTTGTAGAACACTGCAAACGCATCTTTATCAGCAGACAACGACACATCTTTGGGTTCTACAGCGCGCAGAAGTTCCAGGTCTAGATTAGAGCGACCTATTGCCAGCCCAAAGCGCCCAAAATCAATGCCTACCTCAACATTAAGGTCGCTTGCCGACTGGAAACTTGCAGGCACCTCTGGCAGCAAGGGCCAATCAGCATCCATAGCCCGATACTCAGTTGCAATTTTAAAATCAGCTGCCAGTGTCAAATGACTCCAGAAGAAAAAGAGCGATACAAAGCCATAATATTTAAATTGCCGAAAAGTCATTGTCATCAATGTTGCTGATACTCTGATTTTGAAGAATCAACAAGAAATCACCCGAACTCGTTTCCTGCACCACTACATGGCTAGAGTAGCTACCCGTGCCCTGCGATACAGTAAGGTCTGAGTAATTGAGACTACTTAAACCAACGATATCACTGCCATCAGCAAAGTCCGCAACAACATCTGCATTGGACAAACTCGAGCCTCCATCTCCAGGTCGCGTGACAATCGTATCTAAGCCACTACCAGTATAAATCGTATCAACACCCGTTCCACCATCTAAAGTGTTATCACCAAGCGTGCCAATTAAGAGATCATCGCCCGCCTCACCGTATAACTTGTCATCTGTATCATCTCCAGTTCCTCCACTTGATGCCGAGCGTCTAGCGCTATCAGTATCGTTATTGCTACTCCATTCTTTTGACCCACTTAGAGAATCGTTGCCAGCTCCACCATAAATAGTATCTATGCTTCGATTACCTCTGAGTACATTTGCAGCCGAATCACCTCTAATAATGTTATCACCTACACCGCCATCTATATTCTCAAAATTTGTAGCACCACCGCCCGTTAATGTTAGCTCGGTACTTCCTTGAGTACCCATATTCCCAAAATCAAGCGTATCGATGCCAGAGCCACCATCCAACTTAACCATGCTCAATGAAGCATAAGACGGTGTGCCCGATGAATTTGTAACATATATTCCGATACTGTCATCACCAGAACCCATGTCAACACTATCACCATTCTTAAAGCGCGCAGAACCAAGGCTGTCATTGCCAGCCCCCATTGATATCGTCATGTCACCCGTAAGGGCACTAGAACGATCAATATTTAAGTTCATATAGTCGACACCATCACTGCCAACTACCGAAAAATCAGCCGAAGCAGAGAAACCACTCAGACTTGAAGTGCCACCCCAGTCCCCTCCATCGTACATATAGAGAACTTTCTCAG
>Ga0209383_1001679_pt1 | contig 13677 bp, 13 predicted proteins | sample CoawatmetaG02DNA_FD_187510 | JGI IMG/M metagenome (GOLD analysis project Ga0209383, IMG submission 187510) | Marine microbial communities from the West Antarctic Peninsula - Coastal water metaG029-DNA (SPAdes) (version 2) | ecosystem: Environmental > Aquatic > Marine > Coastal ... | reverse complement strand
CCACTAAAAGTCCTATTTCAACTGTGATGATTGCAATATTACTTGGAATTATTATGGGAAATGCATTTACACCAAGACCAGGCATGATGATTGGTTTGGATTTTACTCAAAAATATATTCTTAAATTAGGAATAATTTTTTTAGGAATAAGATTGAGCTTTGAAGAGTTTCTAAAATTTGGAACAGTTGCTATTCCCTTAATCATTATATGTATATTAAGTGTTCTTATTCTTATTAAATTATTAATTAAAAAAGTTCCAATCTCATCTAAAATGTCTTATTTGATAGCAATTGGTACAAGTGTTTGTGGAGCAACCGCGATAGTAGCAGTAGCTCCCGTTATACAAGCAAAAAAAACTGAAGTTGCTTATGCAATAGCAAATATTACGTTATTCGGAGTTATAGCTATGCTTGTTTATCCTTATTTTGCAGAATGGTATTTTTATGGAGAGCCTGTAATGGCAGGTTTATTTTTAGGAACCGCTATTCATGAAACCTCACAAGTAGCAGCAGCTGGCTTAATTTATGACCAACAATTTAATAGCCCTGAAACTCTAAATGTAGCAACAGTTACAAAACTAATAAGAAATACATTTTTAGTAATCATGGTGCCACTATTTGGTTTTTTATATAATAGGGGTAAAATTAAAGATAAAAACTACTCAATATTGAGTATTTTCCCATATTTTGTTCTTGGTTTCATTGGCATGATTTTTGTGAGAAACATTGGAGATCAAATATTTGCTATAGAAAATGGTAATTATGAATTTTGGAAAACTTTAATCAATTACATTAAAAGCTTAGCTACTGTTTTCCTTACTATGGCTATGGCTGCAGTTGGTATATCTATTAATTTGAATGAACTAAAATCTATGGGGTATAAACCATTTGTTGTTGGATTAATAGCTGCATTGACAGTTGGTTTAGTTAGTATTCTATGTATAGAATTTTATATCAATTATTTAAACTAAGATTTTAGTAACATTTTTTTTTTAAAATTAGAAAAAATACGCCTAATAAGAGCAGCACCTACTCCTAAAAATATTGCAAACATAATTGAAAACAATCCATAAAAAAATGGCATATCTTCTGAAAATTCTAAAATAAATAGTGAGAAAAAATTTAAATCAGAAGTTAATACTTGTATTATTTCTTTTTCAGTTTGTTCAACAAAAAAAGTTTCATAAGCAATAGCTATTCCAACTAACAGTAATAAAATTGCCAGTAATGTTTTTAAGCCAGAACTATCTATTTGTTCACCAAGTTTTTGTCCTACTTGAACTCCTATGATTGACCCAACAACTAACATAACAACTAGCATTAGATCTATGGATCCAAAATTAAATGAATGTAAAAAAGTAACTATGACACTTACAAAAATTGTTACAAACAAAGAAGTACCTGGAACTAATTTTGTTGGCATTTTAATTATATAAATCATTGCAGGTACCAATATAAAAGCACCTCCTATGCCCATTATAGCGGCAATAAATCCCACAAATAAACCAATTATGATTGGGGTAAATATACTTTCGTATAATTTTGATTTTGGAAACCTCATTCTTAATGGAAGACCATGTATCCAATAATGAACGTGTAATTTTTTTTTAACAATTAGATTTCTTTTTGCTCTATCTATTTCTCCAAGACTTTCGACTAACATTAATGTACCAATTATTGCAAGTATATACATGTAGGCTAAAGAAATAACTGTATCAATTTTTCCAATACCTTTAAAATATGTAAAAGTATAAATACCTAATGCAGTTCCAATAGTTCCACCAATAACAATCATAAGACCCATTTTATAATCTAAAGTATTTTTTAAATAATGAGTTGTTGATCCTGATACTGATGTTGCAAGAATATTGTTGGCTTCATTTGCCACAGCATATGCAGGTGGTACGCCTAAAAAAATTAAGAACGGGGTCATTAAAAAACCACCACCAACACCAAATAAACCTGAAAGTACTCCAACAATCGCACTCAACAAAAGTATTTCAATAGGGTTAACAAATACTTGAGCTATAGGTAAAAAAACATCCATAAATATTTAGCTTAAAACTGAAAATAAATTATATACAATTATTTCAATAGAGACAATAATATGTAAGTCAATAGAGATAATCGATTAAAAAAATTATATAGGTTTATACATGATTAAATCTATCAATATATTGATAATAAATTTATTTTTTTTAATAGTCTTATGGCAGCGAATGTAAATTGCTTAGGTGGAGGATGCAAATTTAATAATAACAATCATTACAAACAAGCAAAGACATATTGCTCACAAGTATTAACTTATGATGATGTTGAAACAGAACTATTATATTTCACAATACTGAGAACTGGTCAAAAATGTGAAGTTTTTGAAATAACAGAATAAAATTAATCAATATAATCATTTAAAAATATTATTAATTTCTTCGTCTAAATCAGTATTTTTTTTAGATTTAATTTTTTCATCTTTTAAATTTTTATTTTTAATATCGTTTAATACTTTTGAGTTAATCGATTCTTCCTCAACAAATTTTTTGACAAATGGAGTGCCAATAATATTGGTTTTGGTTAAAGAATTGTTTAAATCATTAATTTGTTTAAAAATATCTTCTTTTACTTCTTCAGATGAAGCTAAATTACCTTTAATTGTTTCATATTTTTTCTGAATATTTGTTATCTCATTTGATAATCTAACATTGTCTTCTTGATAAAATTTTATTTGATTAGACATTTCTTCAATACGTGATTTATGCATTAAAGAGTCGGATTGAGCCTGCTTTAATCTGTTTATGTTATTTTGTAGATTTTTATTATGTTTGATATAACGATTTACAATACTTTTTAATTCAGTAATATTTACCAAAAATTTTCTGTTAGATGACTTTTGCTCTGCCAGTTTTTTTTCTAATTTAAAAGTATATGCTTGTAATTGATTTTTGTTATTCTTGTAGGTTTTAATTAATAGGTTTTGATTTTCAAGTATGTCGGATTGTATATTGTTTTTTTCACTTAGGTTATAAATTTCATTTTCTTCTTTTTTTATTGAACTCAAAATTTCTAATGATTGATCATGAAAATCATTTTTTAATTCAAAAGTAGATTTTTTTATATCTAAAAATTTTTCTTTAATATTTTGGTCAAATTTTGGTAAATGAAATTTATTTTTTATAAGATCGTTAATTTTTAAAATCTCATCTTTAATTAATGATTTTCCATCGTCATTATTAGATGCCAAAGATGAATAGTAAATAGTTTTATTCAAATCATCATTTTTATCATTCATAAATGAAAACTTTACTTAAACTATTTTAAAAAACCAGGTGAAAAAAATTTAAATTTTTTGATCTTATTATTTTCTATTTGTTGATTTTTATTAAGTTTTTCTGGCATATTTAAATTTTTATTAATATTTACTATTTCACCAGTATCAATTTTAGAACTTTCTTTGTTTAAGGTGTTATTTTTTTCTTCTGGTTCCTCAGTAGTGTATGAACTTATTCTTGTTTCTAAATAATTAGTTTTATTCTCAATGTCTTTGTTTTGACTGTAAATATTTTCAGAAGTAGTTCTAATCTTATTTTTAATTTTTTTAACTTCATTTACCAATTCTAATTCTTCTAAGTTTAATTTTTCAGTTTCTTTTAAACGATTTTCAAAAACATTAACTTTTTCTTGTAATAAACTTTGTTTTTTTAATTCATTATTTTTGTCTTTTAAATCATTATGAAATTGATCTATTTTACCTTGGAGTTCTTTTTTTTTATAATTTATTTTTTTTTCGGCATTATCTAAATTTTTGCTTAATTCTTCTAATCTATTTTCTAAATACACTGTTCTTGACTCGTATATTGATTGATCATTACAATATTTACATTTGATAACTTTACCTTCTAGCTCAGAATTTTCATTCATAACATAGAATTTTTGTTTACAATTTTTGCAGTGTATAATCATAAATTTATAAAATAATTTTAACCTTTTAACAATTATGAGTCAATAATTACAAAAGATTGTTAATTGTATAAATTATTAATTATTTTGAATCGTTTGAGATTAAATTTAAATTTTCTGAAAAATTCGGTTAATAACCTCGTCTAAGCTTTTTTGTTCTTTATGATTAAGTTTATCAACATCATCTTTTGGTAATGACTGGTTTTCTTTTAAAAAAGCAGTTTCAATTAAATTTGTTTTTTGATTTATAGAATTATTTAATTCTTTAATCTTATTAGATATCTTTAATTTTTCAGTCTCAATATCTGTTAAATTAATTTTGATAGTTTCATTTTTTTTCTGATATAATAACAACTCTCCAGATAATCTAACATTTTCATCTTGATAAAATTTTACCTTTCTATTTATCTCATCTAATTTTAGGTTTTTATCTTTTTTGATTAAATCAAGTTCTTCTTGAAGTTCTTTTGAATTAATAAAATATTTTGAAATAGTATTTTTTAATTCAATATTATCAATTTCAAAAAATTCACTTTTTTTATTGGTTACTTGTAAGTTTATATCTTTTTCTTTTAAAATATTTTTAAATTTATCATTTTCTTTAATAAGTTTTTCATTTTTTTGAGAAAATAAATCTAAATTACTTTTTATTTGATTGTTATCATTTGTTAATTCTATATTTTGAATACTCAACCCCTCATATTTTTGGGTAAGATTGTTTAACTTACTTTCTAATGTTTCGTTATTAACTTTTAAATTATCATTTTGTAAAGTTAACTCTTTTTGAAAAACTTTTAAATTTTTATAATTTTCTTGTAACGATACATAATCATGTTCTAAAATAATATAATTTTGAATTAACTCTTCTTTATTTTGTTTTAAAAAAACAATTTCACTTTTCAAATTTTTGATTTCAATTTGTTCTTCAATTATCAATTTTAACGTATTTTTCTTAACTTTTTTTTTCATAAAAAGATAAAGTTCATTAATCATATGATCTTTAGCTTCTGTATTAATATTGGTTGTGTTATTAATTTTTTTTGGTTGAATACTATTATCTATAAACCCATCAGTTTTTAATAATAATGCTTTTTCGTTTTTTTTTACTTCTGGTTTGGGCTTATCATTAATTGACTTAATTTTTTTTGAAGTAAAAATATTATTTGTAGCTTCAACAATTTCATTTATAGAATATATTTTCATAAATATTACGAATCAGTTCGATTTATATTTATAGGGCATGATTCGTTTATTTCAAGTTATGGTTGTATTCACTAATTATTAATCAGAATTATAGATGAATAGTTGTCCTTATTTCCAAATATTAAGTAATAGATAATAAAATTTGCTTCCTTTAAGTCTCTTTTAAATGTTGTGATAAACCTAGACCATAAAATAAATATAATTATGCATACTTGTTAAAAATGAATAAAAAAATTTTTATAGATAAAATTAAATTTAAAGGGATAATTTTTAAGAACTTTCAAGATAAGGATTTTAAAAAAATAATTAATAAAAAAGGATTATTTTTATTTCCATCTGGTCCAGGGTTATCCACTATTGAAAAAGAAATACCGTACTTAAGAGCTTTAAAGAATGCCGATTATAATTTTTTTGATAGCGGTTATTTTGTTTTATTATTAAAATATTTTAAAAAGATAAATGTAAATAAATTTTCTGGTTATCTATTTATTAAATTATTTTTAAAATATATTAAGAAAAATAATGATAAAAAATTATTTTTGGTTGACCCAAATATCAAACTTTCATTATCTAATACAAAACTATTTAATAAAATAGGTGTGGTAAAAAAAAATATAAATAATTATATAGCACCACAGTATAATACAAAATCAATATCTGATAAAAAATTACTAAATATTATTAAAAGAATAAAACCAGAATATATTCTACTTAATATAGGTGGTGGTACACAAGAAATTTTGGGATTATATATAAAAAATAATATTAATTTTAAATGCACAATTATGTGCACTGGTGCTGCGATATCTTTTTTTACTGGAGATCAAGCACCTATAAATGTTTTTTTTGATAAAATTTACTTGGGTTGGTTAATAAGAATTATTTTTAATCCAAGAGTCTTTTTACTAAGATATATAAAAACACTAAAACTGATTAATATTGTTTTAAATAATAATATTAAAGTTATAAAATAAATAAAATTATGAATAATTTAATTTTTAATAAATTTAAAATAAATAATAGAATTTATAAAAATTTAAAAGGTTTATTATTTGAATTCTTTAGCAGAACAACTGTTCAAATATTTTTTTTACCAATGATGCTTTATATATGGGGCGTAGAGATTACAGGTATATATTTATTTTTAACTTCTATATCTAGTTTTGCGAATTTAGTTAATTTTGATCCAAATGAGTACACAAGACAACATCTAATAATTAATAAAGGTAAAAAAATTGAAACCAATAAAATTTACACAAATAGTTTTATTTTATCTATCATAAATAGTTTATTTTTTTTTCTAATTGTTTATATAACAAATTTAATTTTACTGGATAAATTCACTGTCATTAAAGAGCTTAATTTTGAAAACTTAAAAGTTCTAATAATAATAGTTTCACTAGGTAGTGCATTATCATTATTTTCTAATTTTTTTTTAATCAAATTTGAAATACAGGGAAAAATTTATATAAAGACAAATCTTATAAATTTTTTCTTTGTTTTGGGTAGATTATTACCGATTTTAATTGGACTATTTACAAATAATTTCAATATTATATTTTATGTATATATTATAACTAAATTTATTGAATTTTTTGTATTCCTGTATTTTTCTAAAAAGATAAATCTTTTTTTTAATTTTAAAAATATTTCTAAATATTATTTAAAAAAAATTATTATAAATTCATTTAGATATTATATTTTAAATATTAAAAGATTATTAAATGTTAGTGGTCTAAATTATATAATTGGATTTTTTTTTAATGCTGAAATTGTAGCTATTTTTAGTGCTATAAATATAATGTTCAAATGGGTTTATGTAAGATTAATTGGTATTTTACATACAATAATAACTTATGAAATAGCAAAATCATATAATAAAAATTCTAAAAATATAATGAGATTTTTACAAAGCAATAATGTTATCTCGTATACTCTTGGATTGGCTATGATTATATTCACATTAGCATTTGGTGAATTATTTTTTAATAAATGGACCTTATATAAATTTGAAAATTTTTTTGATATCAGAACTTTAATATACCTAGTTTTATTTGAGGGAATTTTACATCAATTGAGTAACAATGAATTGGTTTTTTTAAAAGCAGTAAATAAAATTAAAAATGTAGCAACAATTAATGTCATTATAGAATTTATATCTTTATTAATTATTTTTATAACTTTAATAAAAATACAGAATATTATAATTGTTGTTGAAATTTTTATTGTAAAAAATTTAATATTATTATTAATCAATAAAATTTACAAAAATAAACAGTTGAATAAATGATTATTATATCAATAAAAAAAACTATAAGGACCTTGATACTATTAATTAATGAAGACATATATTTATTGTATCTTAAATTTAAAGCCTTTTTTATTAGACATGAATATAAAAAAAATAAAGAAATTTTTTTTATACATATACCAAAAACAGCTGGAACAACTATTTCTAATATTTTTAAAAATAAATATTTCAAAAATAAGATTATAATTAAAGGTCATTACTTTAGACCTTTTTTTTTGAATAAAAAAAATAGATATTTATTAAGTATAAGGGACCCTATAAAAAGAATGGAATCAGGTTTTTATCAGCAACGGAAAGATAAGGCCGATAAAATTGGAAATTTAATTTTTAAGAAATATCTTACTTTTAATACTTTAGCTGAAAATTTAATTGTAAATAATAAGGTTAATTATTTTGCTATATTTGCATCAAAGTATTTATATAGTTTAAATGAAGGTTATAGGTTTTTTTTTATAAATAGTAAAACCAGGTTTCCTCACTATATAATTGAACAAGAAAATTTAACTAAAGACCTAAATTTTTTTTTAGCTAAATTAAACATAAAAAATCAGAATAAATTTATACGTTTTAAATCAACCTCTAATTTCAAAAAAATAAAATTATCTAACCTTGCTATAAAAAATATAAAAAAAATATATAAAAAAGAATTTCTCATCTACAGCAAGCTTAAGAAATCTAAAGTAATGATCAATAGAAACTTTAAATATCAAGTATGATTCACAATTTAATAAAAAATAATTTTAAATGAATAAGAATAAACAATACTTACTACATTTAGACTTTTTAAGGGGTTTAAGTGCGCTACTTGTTTGTATGGGTCATTTAAGAAATGTTTTCTTTGTTAACTATAATGAAGTTTTAGTTGTTGATAGTTATCTAATTAATTTTTTTTATTTTATAACAAGTTTAGGTCATGAAGCAGTAATGGTTTTTTTTGTTTTATCTGGTTTTTTAGTTGGTGGTTCTGTTATTAAAAATTTAGACAACTTTAATTTTAAAAAATACTTAACTAATAGAATAACAAGACTATGGGTTGTTTTAATTCCATGCTTATTTATAACTCTTATAATAGACCAACTGATACTTTCAAATTACCCTGAATTTTTACAGGGTAATTACAGAAGTATAATTAATAGTGGTCCTTCAGAAAGTTATTCAGACACATTTATGACCTTTATTGGTAATGTCTTTTTTCTTCAAAATATATTTGTTAAAACTTATGGTACTTTAGGACCCATATGGTCTTTAGCTAATGAATTTTGGTATTATATTCTATTTCCATTAATTTTAATAATTTTAAATTTTGATAATAAATATAATTTTATATTTAGGTCTTTTTATATAATTCTATTATTAATTATTTTATATTTATTACCAATTGAAATAACTAAATATTTTATAATTTGGTGTATCGGAGTTTTTACTTTTTACATTTATAATCAAAAGAAAAAAGACTATTATAGTTTTAACTTTGTATTATCAATAATCCTTTTGATATCAACTTTGATTTTATCTAAATTAAAAGTTTTATCTTTATTTAATAGTGATTTATTAATTTCACTAACTGTAAGTTATCTTATTGTGGTTTGCCCTAAAATAAATTTAGATCAAAATAAAGTAACAAAATCTATTAGAAATGCTTTTATTTATTTATCTAATATCTCATATACTTTATATTTAATTCATTTTCCTATTTGTATGGTTATATTTTGTTATATTATTAAGTTTGAAAAAATATATTTAAATTTAGCAAGTTTTTTTTCATATTTATTTTTTTTATCAATAATTATTTTCATTGCTTATCTTTTTTGGTTTATGTTTGAAAGAAATACTAATCTGATAAGAGGTTTGATTTATAAAAAAATATTTTAGCAACATGAAAAATGTATTTACAAAAAACTCAAATAATCTGACATGCTGACTAAAAGAGAAAATTATTTATTTATCCATAATTCTTTCATAATATTTACATTACTTTTATTTACAGAGGGTATTTTAAGAAAATGGTTTACAAACAGTTATGCTATAGAATTGATAATTTTAAGAGATTCAATAATTGTAATCAGTATAATTTATGCTTTTAAAAATCAAATATTAGATTTTAAACAAAAATTAGAAAAAATTTTATTATTAATAACCTTATTAATAATTTTTTGGTCTTTGTTACAATTAATCATAACACAAACTACCCTTACAATTAGTTTAATTGGTTTAAGAAATTGGATAATATTTTACTGGTTTGTAGTAATTTTTTATAAAAGTTTGGATTATGGTGACTTGGGTTTTATATTAAAGATCCTTGTGATAACATTTATTCCAATAGTGTTGCTGGCTTATATTCAATTTTTATCCCCAGTAGACAGTGTTATAAACAAAGTAGTAGATGGTGGGTTTATATTTCAGGTAGTAGGCGGTGTTGTTAGACCTTCATCTATTTATACTTTTTCATACGGCTATAATCAATATTTAGCTTTCATAGCACCTATAATTTTAGGCTTAATTTCTTTAAAAGGTAAATTTAATATAACTTTAAAAAAAAAATTATTATTATTATTTTTTTTATTATTTGCAGTACTAACTTGTGGATCAAGATCTATTATTATTTATTCTGCTTTTTTATTTGTTATATATTTTTATTTAAACTTGTTTAATTTTGACTCTGTAAACATAAATCTGGGTAAAATTTTGATCTTAATTGTATCGATATTTTTAATTACAAATTTTATGAATGAATATTTAGGAATTATTCTTAGTAGATTTGAGACCGCTGCTATTCAAGAAGATTTTTTTGGTCGTGTTGTGCATATGATCTTTGGTGCGCAATACACATGGGGAAATTATAGTATCTTTGGTGAGGGACTTGGCACTGCTAGTAACATGGCTAGACCATTTTTAAACACAAGAGACTTTTATTTGGGAGAATTTGATTCAGATCGAATGTTGAATGAAGGGGGTACTTTAGGAATTATATTTATATGCTTAAAACCTATATTTATTTTAATATTATTTTCAAAATGTAATCAAATAAAATTGATTTCTTACGAGAGATATATTTTTTCTATTTTAATTTTTATTTTTCTTGTGTACCAATTAATGCTTTCAAGTATAACTGGGCAGGTTGCTTCGCATGCATTTTTTATATTAGGATTATGTATGTTTTTTGTCATATCAAAAACTAATGATAACCTGGATAAAAAATGAAAGTTTTATTAACTAATCCAACAGGTAATCAAAATTCAAAAAATTTAGGATTAGCGTTTTTACATAGTAAAAAATTGGAAAAATATATTACCACTATACATTTTGATACTACAAAGTTTTATTTTCACTTTTTACCAAAATTTTTAAAAAAAGAATTTAAAAAAAGAGATTTCTCATTATTTAGTACAAAAATGATAAGCTCTAATCCGATTAAAGAAATATTACTTATTATATTTAGAAGATTACACATTAGTAAAATTCTAGTTAATCTAAATAATGAACAAATTTTTAATGATGTTGATAAATTTTCAGCAAACTACGTAAATTACAAGGTAACACATGTTTATAATTTTCAAAATTGTGCAATTCAAACTTTTTTAAAAGCTAAACTAAAAAAAATTAAATGTGTTTATGAATTGCCCACTGTTTACTGGAAAGAGCACATCAATATTATTAAAAATGAAATTAAAAAAAATCCTCAATTTAAAAAAGCTTTACTTGAAAATAATTTTTATCCAGACAAAACAAAACAAAAATTATTGGATAAAGAGCTTGCTATAGCTGATCTAATTATTGTTCCATCTCATTACGCTAAAAGGTCTCTTAAATTATATAAAGGTAAGCTTTCAAAAATTAAAGTTATACCTTATGGCTTTCCAAAAACATTTTCCACTAATAAAAAAAATTGGTATGATGGAAAAAGAAAACTCAAAATACTATATGCTGGAAGTTTAAATCAAAACAAAGGTATTTCTTATCTGGTAAAGACTATTAATAAATTAGATTTGAATAAAATTGAGGTAGAAATTATTGGTAGTGGTCCATTAAAAGGTTATCTTGAAGAAAATTTACCATTTGCAAATTTTTCAGGCTCTATCTCTAATGAGCAAGTGTTAAGAAGGATGAGAAATAATGATATATTTATTTCCCCCACTCTCTTTGAAGGTTTTGGGCTCACATTATCTGAAGCTATGTCACAAGCCTTAGTTGTAATGACCACAAAAAATACTTTTTTAGGTGATTTAAAAAGAAAAAATATTTTTATTGAAATAGATATTAAAAATATTGATAAAATTGTTAGTAATATAAATAGATTAATAAAAAAACCATCTGAATTAAAAAAAATAGCCATAAGTGGACTAAGATATGCAAAATCCAATTCATGGAAAAAATACAGAAAGAATGTAATTAAAGAGGTTTATTAAAATGAAAGTTTTACACGTAATATCAAGTTGCCATCCACGTGTAGGTGGTCCTATTGAGGGTATTAGACAACTGTCAAAATATTATAAAAAATATAATATTTTTGCACATATTCTCTGCTCAGATAAATCTAGTGAAAAACACACAAAAGACAAGACCTTACCAAAAATATATGCAGTAGGTCCGGATAAATTAACTTATGGTTATAATCCAAGGTTATTTAGCTGGTTAAAAAAAAATATTAATAAATATGATTTAGTTATTGTTAATGGAATATGGCAATATCATAATTTTGCTGTCTGGAAGAATGCAAAAAAAAATAATATTCCATATTATGTAATAGCACATGGCATGCTTGATCCATGGTTTAATCAGAATTATCCATTCAAATTTATTAAAAAGATATTTTATTGGTGGATAATACAATATTGGGTTCTTAAAAATGCAAAAAAAATGCTCTTCACGACAAAGGAGGAGAGTAAATTAGCAAAAAAATCTTTTGTACCATTTCCAAAAAATTGCGTGACAATGGGTTATGGAATTAGTGGTTATAAAAAAAATAGAGGAAAAAATCTCTTTAAAATGAAATACCCAAATTTAAATAAAAAAAAAATATTATTATATTTGAGTAGAATTACAGAAAAAAAAGGGTTAGATTTATTAATTCATGCTTTTGATCAAATAAAAGAAAACAAAATACATTTAGTTATTGCTGGAAATAATCAAAATATTTACTCACAAAAAATTAAAAATCTTGTTAAAAAAAATAATTTAGAAAATTTTATTACTTGGGTTGGACCTTTGCATGGACAAATTAAATGGGATGCACTTCGTTCAGCAAATTTATTTTGTCTCCCTTCCCATCAAGAAAATTTTGGCATAGCAGTTGCTGAGTCATTATCATGTGGTACACCTGTATTAATCACAAATAAAATAAATATTTACAATATAATAAGAAAATATGATGCTGGTTTTGTGAACAACGATACTCTTAAAGGAACATTAATTAGTTTAAATAAGTGGAAAAACATAACCAAAACTAAAAATTACCTTAAAATAATTAATAATGCTAAAAATTGTTTTAATGAAAATTTTAAATCTGAAAAAGTGGTTCAAAATTTAGTTAAAATTTTTAAAAATTAACTTAATTTTTTTTATATTTTCTTAATTTAATTAACTTTCCTGGATTACCTAAATAGACACCATCTTTCACTGTATCTTTAAATATTACAGTTCTCGCTCCAATAATAGATCCACTTGAAATTTTTATACCTGGACCAACAAAAGCATCAGCACAAACCCAACAATTATCCTCTATGATAATGGGGTGTGTATACAAAGGTAATTTTGGGTTTTTATAACTATAATTATGAGAACTTGCACATAAATGTGAATTCTGGCTTATGATAGTATTTTTTCCAATTGAAATATGTCCTTGATTGTAAATATTTACGTTTCTACCTAAGCAACTACTTTTTTTCATGGATAAATTTGATGGTAACCAAATTTTAGCACATGGATAAATGTTTACATCCATATCAATTTTTGCACCAAATATTATTAGAATAAATCTTCTATATCCTGAAAAGGATATTGGTGAAAATCTAAATAACAAGTAATAAACCACACTCCATAATAAACGTATGAAATTGATTTTAAATGAAAATGTTGATTTACTTTTATAATATTTTTTTTTCATATCTATTGAGCAGATATCAAATTTTTTAAATGATTATCAGATTTCAATATTGCAACAAAGTTTGGTCCTGACTCAAAACTATTTAACTTATATTCAAACTTTTTAA
>Ga0209383_1001663_pt1 | contig 13745 bp, 16 predicted proteins | sample CoawatmetaG02DNA_FD_187510 | JGI IMG/M metagenome (GOLD analysis project Ga0209383, IMG submission 187510) | Marine microbial communities from the West Antarctic Peninsula - Coastal water metaG029-DNA (SPAdes) (version 2) | ecosystem: Environmental > Aquatic > Marine > Coastal ... | reverse complement strand
ACTGGTCAAAAATTGAAAATTGATATTCTTGGTAAAATGTATGATTGTACTATTTTAGAGGAAAGCCCTTACGATCCTGAAAATAATTTATTGAGATCATAATGAAAATATTAGTCGCTGTTAAAAGAGTAATTGATTACAACGTTCAAGTCAGAGTTAAAGAGGATGGAACTGGAGTTGTTACAGATAATGTTAAAATGTCTAGTAACCCACCTGATGACAATGCAATTGAAGAAGCTGTAAAAATTAAAGAAGCGGGTAAAGCAACAGAAATTATTGCAATTACAGTTGGTGAAGAAAAGTCACAAGAAACTGTAAGAAAAGCTTTAGCAGTGGGCGCTGACAGGGGAATATTAATCAAAACTGAAGGAACTGTTGAGCCATTAGCTGTAGCAAAAGCACTTCAAAAAATTGTTGATAAAGAAAAACCAGACTTAGTATTTATGGGTAAACAAGCAATTGATGATGATTGTAACCAGACAGGTCAAATGTTAAGTGCCTTATTAAATTGGCCTCAAGCAACATTTGCATCAAAAATTGAAATAAAAGATAAAATTCTAGAAGTAACAAGAGAAATCGATGAAGGATTAGAAACAATTGAAGTTAATCTTCCAGCTATTGTTACATGTGATTTAAGATTAAATGAACCGAGATATGCGTCTTTACCAAATATTATGAAAGCTAAAAAAAAGCCTATAGAAATATTTACAGCTGCAGACCTAGGAGTTGATATAACACCTAGAGTTCAACTAATTAAAGTAGAAGAACCCCCAAAAAGAAAAGCAGGAATTAAAGTTGCAAGTGTTGCTGAATTAGTTAGCAAACTTAAAAATGAGGCAAAGGTAATATAATGTCAGTTTTATTAATAGCAGAACATAACAATAAAGAAGTAAAACCTTTTACATTAAATGCAATTACTGCAGCATCACAAATGGACGCTGATGTACATGTTTTATTAATTGGAAATAATTGTGGTGATGTTGCTAAAGCATTATCTGAAATGTCAGCTGTTAAAAAAGTGTTGCATGCTGAAGCTGCTCATTATGAAAACTATTTAGCTGAAAACTTTGCCCCATTAGTTGTAAAAGTTTCAGAAAATTATTCTCATATTGTTAGCTCTGCAAATACATTTGGTAAAAACTTAATGCCAAGAATAGCAGCACATTTAGATATATCTCAAATAAGTGATATTACTAAAGTTATATCACCCGATACATTTATAAGACCTATTTATGCTGGAAATGCATTTGCTACAGTAAAAAGCACAGATACAAAAAAATGTATAACAATTAGACCAACTTCTTTTGAACCCTGTGAAACGTCTGGTGGATCTGCTCCAATAGAAAAAATTGAAGCAACTGAAGAGTTTACTTTATCAAAATTTATTAAAAGAGAAGAAGTTAAATCAGATAGACCTGAACTTGGAACAGCTAGAATTGTAATTTCAGGTGGTAGAGGAATGCAGAATGGAGAGAATTTCAAATTGATTGCTGATATTGCAGATAAATTAAATGCTGCAATTGGAGCGTCACGTGCTGCAGTTGATGCAGGCTATATAAGCAATGAACACCAAGTTGGTCAAACTGGTAAAGTAGTTGTACCTGACTTATATATTGCTGTTGGAATTTCAGGAGCAATTCAGCACTTAGCTGGAATGAAAGAAAGTAAAATAATTGTTGCCATAAATAAAGATGGTGAAGCTCCAATATTTAGTGTCGCAGACTACGGTCTAGAAGCTGATTTATTTGAGGCATTACCTCAATTCCTAGAAGAATTGAATAAATTAAATAGTATACAAAAATAATCAGTACTGTAAAAATTTAAGATATGCCTAGAGAAGCAATGGATTATGATGTGGTAATCGTTGGTGGAGGTCCATCAGGATTATCTACGGCAATTAAACTCAAACAATTAGACCCAGAGTTAAATGTTTGTTTACTTGAAAAAGCTTCAGAGATTGGTGCCCATATTTTAAGTGGCAATGTGTTTGAAACTAGAGCTTTAGCCGAGCTATTTCCTAATTGGAAAGAGTTAAATGCACCAGTTAAAACAAAGGTTTTAAAAGAAAAATTCTTATTTTTAAGTAAAACAAAATCGTTAAGTTGGCCAACTTGGCTACTTCCTTCAGTTCAGCAAAATCATAACAATTATATAATAAGTCTAGCCAATTTATGTAGATGGCTTGCAGAACAAGCTGAAGCTTTAGGTGTTGAGATATTTCCAGGATTTCCTGCTAGTGAAATTTTATACAATGAAGATGGATCTGTAAAAGGTGTGGCCACTCAAGATATGGGTGTTGATAAAGAGGGAAATAAAAAAGATAGCTTTGAACCAGGCATAGAGTTAAATGGAAAAGTAACAGTATTTGCCGAAGGTTGCAGAGGCCACCTAGGAAAAGAACTTATAAAAAAATTTAACCTTGATGAAGGTAAAGATCCCCAACAATATGGAATTGGATTTAAAGAAATCTGGGAGATAACAGATGAAAAGCATGATGAAGGAATGGTTATGCATACAGCTGGTTGGCCACTAGATAATAATACTTATGGTGGAAGCTTTATGTATCATGCTGAAAATAAACAAATTTTTTTAGGATATGTTATTGGCCTGGATTATAAAAATCCATATCTTTCTCCATTTGATGAATTTCAAAGATTTAAAACTCACCCAGCAATTAAAAAAATAATTGAAGGTGGAAAACGTATTTCTTATGGCGCACGTGCGTTAATTGAAGGAGGAATTCAAAGTTTGCCAAAAATGTTTATGCCTGGTGCTTTATTAATTGGTTGTGATGCAGGAACATTAAACATGCCTAAGATCAAAGGATCTCATACCGCAATGAAAAGTGGAATGATTGCGGCAGAAACTATATTTGAAAATATAAAAGAAAATAAAGATCTATCTATTTATGAAGACAAATTCAAAGAAAGTTGGATTTACGAAGAATTACATAGTGCTCGAAATGTTAAACCCAGCTTTAGCTGGGGTTTAACTCTTGGAATAATATTTACTGGGATTGATCAAATTTTATTTAGAGGAAAATTACCTTTTACCTTAAGACACAAACATGCTGATCATGAAACTTTAAAACCAGCAAGTGAAATGCCAAAAATAGATTATCCTAAACCTGATAATGTGATTACTTTTGACAAAACAAGTTCTGTATATTTAACAGGAACTAATCATACTGATAATCAACCTGTACATTTACAGCTCAAAGATCCAAACTTACCGATAAATTACACTTTAGAAAAATTTGATGAACCAGCACAAAGATATTGTCCAGCAGGTGTTTATGAGGTTCAAAGTGACAATGATGTAAATAAATTTGTGATTAATTCACAAAATTGTATTCACTGTAAAACCTGCGATATTAAAGAGCCTTCTCAAAATATTACGTGGGTTACACCCGAAGGAAGTGGTGGACCTAAATATGGAAATATGTAGTTGAAAAATATTATTTTTAAAAAGATAAAATAATTCCAGCCATAAAAATTAAACAAAGTGTCAATCCTAAGAAAACTAAATTTGTTTTATTTTCTTTAGTTTTTACTTTTCTTGCTCTATCTAAAAGAACATTTATATCAACACGCCCTGATATCACTTTGTCACTTTTTTGAGAGATCTCCAAAAGAGGAAATTTATTTATCTCGACATTTGAAATTTTTTCAGCACTCATGATTTTAATAAACCAGTAAAATTTGAGGTAAACAATGATTCTAAAGTTCAATTTGGGTCAATCCTATATAATAGTATGTTCATATTGGGTGTTAAAAGTTAGAATGAAATTATTATGGATCAAATAATATCAAAACAACTTCGTAGAGAACAATTGATGATAATATTTGAAAAAAATTATGATGCTGTAAGCCCACTTTGGTCTCATCATCAATTAGAATGGATTAATTCAGTTTATAGAACTTACAAAGATCATGATAAGTATATGATAGTTCTATATTTGATAAAAAAGACGTTTGATTTTTATTCAAAAAATTTTGTTAAGGAAACCTATGCTGAATTTTTTGAAAAAGAATTTATAGAAATAGACAGATTCAATGTGATTGAGGTCTCTAAAGCCCTCAATATACCCAAAGAAAGTACAAGAAGAAAAATTAATGAATTACAAAAATCAGGAGTAATAAAAAGGCTAGGTAAAAGAATTATTTTAGATAAGTCAGTATTTCCTTATATAAAACCAGAAAATTCTATAATTAGAATTTCACGTTTTTTAGCAAATCTATCAAACATTTTGTATAATGAAAAAGTCTTAACAGAAGAATTTGATTCAACTCATATTCAAGATTTTATAAAAAAAAATTTTTCTCATATTTGGAAAACTTACTACGAAGTACAAATACCAATGTTATTAAATTGGAAAAAAGTTTTTAATGATATTGAAATCTTTCACATTTGGGGCGTCTGCGCTGTAAATCAAAAACTTAATAGTAAAAGAAAAATAAATAAAAAAATGAATAAAAAAATATATATAGAAAAATTTTTTTTTAATCATAAGGATACAGAGGATGGAGTAAATGCCATGTCAATTTCAGATATTTCAAGTATACCAAGAGCCACTGTTATTAGAAAATTGAATATTTTGGTTAAAAAAAGATATCTAAATATTAATGCTAAAAAGCATTATACTGTAGCAAGCGATCATCGGATACTATTATCCATAATACAAAAAAAAAATTTTAATAAGTTAGCTGAATTTGTATCACAAGTTTTTAATTTAATAATAGTTGACAAGGTACATTTTAAGAAAAATATGAACTTACCTTCTTATTTAAATCCTAATTAATAGTAAATTAGGTATTTTTCTTAATAACAAATACAAATATTATTGAGGTTACCATCATTACTAGTGCGTATGCAGCAGTTGGTACTAGATAGACCATTTCGTCAAATAGCTGAGTTGAAACGAACACAGCCAATGTCCCATTCTGTAGTCCACATTCTAAAGAAATAGATCTTTGCTGTGCAACTCCTGATGCAAAAAATTTAGCAACATAAAAACCAATAACCATCATTACAATATTAAGTGTTAATGCGATTAACCCTGCACGCGTTATAAAAATAACAATGCTGTTCCATTCTTCAATATAAATGGCAACAAATATTAAGGCAAATAAAGCTACTGATATTCGCTGTATTATCAAAATATTTTTAATTATAAAACCTTCCGCAAAATGTCTAATTGTCATGCCAATTATTACTGGAATAGTTACAACCAAAAACATCTTTAAAGAAATACCAACCATAGAAATTTCTTTTGAAACATAATCTATATTCAATAGATCTATTGATAGAAAAATAATAAACGGAACCGATATAATGCTAATTAAACTAACAATTGCTGTAAGTGATATTGATAACGCAACATCCCCGTTAGCAAATTTCGTAAGTATATTTGATGTTACTCCACCAGGTGCTGCTGCAATAATCATTACACCAAGGGCAAGCTCTAGAGGTGTATTTAATAATTTAATTAAAGCAAAAGCTACTATTGGAAGTAAAATTATTTGGCAAATAAAACCAACTAAAAAATCCTTTGGTGTTTTAATTACTCTTAAAAAATCTTGAATTGTTAAACTCATACCAAGACCCAGCATAATTAAAGCTAAGGCTAAAGGAGCTATTTTGGTTGCTATTTCCATAATTGCAATTTATTAAAAACGTACTTGGTAATTTATATACGGTAATAAAGCATGCAACATAATATTAAATTATAAAACAATTTATGATTGAAAAATATTTACGATAGGTCTATTGCGTGTTTTTTTAAAGCTTCTATCGAAACAAACTTTAATGTTTTTTTATGAGTTCTTTTTATATAAACGGGGCAAGCTTTTTCAGCTTCAACAGCTTTTGCATACCAACTTGCGCAGACACACCAACCATCACCATCTTTTAATCCTGGAAAACCAAATTCAGGATGAGGTGTGATTAAATCATTGCCAGCTTCTTTAGCCCATTCTAAAAAATTAGTTGTAACTTTTGCACAAACTGTATGAACGCCGTGATCATTTTTATCTGTACTACAGCAACCGTCTCGATGCCATCCTGTTAAAGGGTCATTAGAACACTCTTCTAAATCTTCACCTAGAACATTTTTTTGTTTTATGTCCATTAATAATTAACTTCCATACGCATCATAGATTTCATGATCTATCAGTGCATTAAATGAGACAGATCTTCTTTCACCTTCTTTATTTTGAAAAGGATAAACAGTGTGCATTAAAAAATTAGGAAAAAGATAAAAATCACCAACAACTGGTTTTATTCTGTAAGTAGAATCTGTTAGAAAATTTCTTGAACCATGTATAAGTTCAAGTCTGCCATTGGAATTAACCTTTTTACTTTGAATAGTTTCACCGAAGCTATCAGGTACTTTCAAATATCCAACACCAGATATATGACCGCCATGCCAGTGTATTGGATTATGTTCATTTTCAAACTGTCTTACAATCCATGATGATGTTATTTGAAATTGAGTAATTTTTTTATTAGACTCTTCAAGTAACCATTGTGCAACAATATTTCCTATAAACCCACCCCAATTTATTTCTTTCATAAATTCTGGTTCTAATTTGAACTCTTGAGTAACATTGCCAGCTAGTCTATGTCCATGAGAAAGTTCTTTTGATTTTTCTTTATCTTCTACAATATCATCAACATATTCATTGATTTTTTTTATTAAGTGTTCTGGAATTTGTGCCCTTACAATAGAAGGCCCAAATGGTTTTATTATTTCAATAGCTATATTTTTATCTGACAATATTATATTTTAGTTGGATTAGGTTGGCCTTTGTAGACAACATCAGGATCAAAGGATTTTTTTTTTTCTTCAAACTTCATTTCAATTTCTCTGCCATTTTCAATTGGACCTAATGGAATTGATCTATAAAAGCACGACCTATAACCAACGTGACAGCTAGAACCATCTCCAATATCAACAGTTAACCAAACTGAATCTTGATCATCATCAATTCTTATCTCTAAAACTTTTTGAGTATAGCCACTCGTTTTACCTTTGTGCCAAATTTGCTGTCTAGATCTACTAAAATAATGAGCTTCTTTAGTTTCTATAGTTTTTTTAAAAGCTTCAACGTTCATATAACCATGCATTAGAATATCTTTAGTTTTTGAGCACATTGTGATCACTGGAATTAATCCATCATTATCAAATTTTGGTGACAGGAGCTTTCCCTCTTCAATTTCTACTATATTTTCTCTTTTTTTAAACATATCTAGGTGATTATGTAGCATATTGGTGGATATATTAAATATTTTAAAAACAATTATTTACTGTATAAACTCGCTTTATGAAATTAGTTAAAGAAACAGATAATAAAATTTTAGATGCTAATAAGGTTTCCGACAAAGAAGCCGAAGAAGCATTCAAAACTATTTTAACTTGGATAGGTGAAGATCCTAGCAGAGAAGGTTTATTAGAAACTCCCAAAAGAGTTGTTAAAGCATTCAAAGAATATTTTGGTGGTTACACCGAGGATGCAAATAAAATTTTAGATAAAACTTTTGGTGATGTTGAAGGTTATGATGACATGGTTGTTGAAAAAAATATTTCAGTTTCAAGTCATTGTGAACATCATATGGCACCTATTGTTGGAACGGCTCATGTTGCTTATATTCCTAATGAAAGAGTTGTTGGTTTAAGTAAACTTGCAAGAGTTGTTGAAGTTTTTTCAAAAAGATTACAAACGCAAGAGAGATTAACAATGCAAGTTGCTCAAGCTTTAATGACTTCATTAGATGCAAAAGGAGTTGCAGTTACGATTGATGCGGCGCATCAATGCATGACGATGAGGGGTATTAAAAAAGAAAATGCAACAACAATTACAAATTACTTCTTAGGACAATTTAAAGAAGACCCAAGCATTCAAAATAGATATCTAAGATTCATTAGTAAGTAAACTTCCCAGGGAGGAAAATCATGTCAGAAAATTTTAAAGCAATAGTAATAAATCAAGAAGGTGAGAATTTTACAAGAGAAGTTAAATCAATTGATAAAAGTTTTTTAAAGCATGGAGATGTTACTGTTAAAGTAGATTATTCAGATTTAAATTTTAAAGATGGAATGATTTTAAAGAATGGTGGACGTCTTGTTAAAGAGTTTCCTCATATTCCAGGTATAGACTTTTCAGGAACAGTTCTTGAAAGTGAAAATCCAAAATTTAAAAGTGGCGATGAAATAATTTTAACTGGATGGAGAGTTGGGGAAGCCTTTTTTGGTGGATACTCTCAAATAGCAAAAGTTAATGCTGATTTTTTAGTTAAAAAACCAAGCAACTTAACAAGCAAACAGGCTATGATGTTAGGGACAGCTGGCTTTACATCTTTAATGAGTGCATTTGCAATCCAAGCAAGAGAAGAAATTTTATTAGGTGACAAAGTAAATGATGTGTTGGTTACTGGTGCTACAGGAGGAGTTGGAAGTGTAGCGGTAATGGCTCTTACTAAATTAGGATATAATGTAACAGCAGTTACAGGAAAAGATTCTAAAATAGATTATTTGAAATCGTTAGGTGCAAAAACTGTCGTTAATAGAGCTGATTTTGACAAAGATCCAAGACCTATTGATAAAGGATTGTGGGATGGTGTTGTTGATACAGTGGGGGGAAAAATTTTAGCTAATGCAATAGCTCAAACTAGATCTAACGGAATTATAGCTGTTTGTGGAAATGCAAATAGTAATGAGTTAAATACAAATTTATTACCATTCATGCTTAGAGGTATTAAAGTGTGGGGAATGGACTCTGCAAATTGCAGCATTAAAAGAAGAGAATTTATTTGGGCAGAAGCTGCAAAACTTGTTGATTTTGAAGTCCTTGAAAAATCAATCTTAACCGTAAGCTTAGAAGAATTATTAGAAACATATCCAAAAATTCTAAAAGGTGAAATTTCAGGAAGAGTATTGGTAGATTTAAATAAATAAATGGATTGGGATAAATTAAAAATATTTCACGCTGTAGCAGAAGCGGGAAGTTTTACTAATGCGACAGTTAACCTAAATTTAAGTCAATCAGCAATCAGTAGACAAATTCAGTCATTAGAAAATGATTTAAAGGTTCAACTTTTTGAACGTCATGCAAGAGGGCTTACACTAACAGAGCATGGCGAATATGTTTTTAAAACTGCGCGTGATGTTATTACAAAACTTAAAGAAGTTGAAACTTCATTAGGTGATCAAAAAAATAAACCAACAGGAAAATTAACAATTACGACGGTCAGAAGTTTTGGGACTCACTGGTTAACCCCTCGAATTCAAGAATTTATGACTTTAAATCCTGAAATAGAAATTGAATTAATTTTTGATGATAAGGAATTGGATTTAAGTACAAGACAAGCAGATATAGGTATTTTTATGAGAAGACCTAAGCAACTTAATTATATTCAAAAAAAATTAGTAGATATTAAGTACTATATTTATGGTTCAAATAGATACTTAGAAAAATATGGGATGCCAAAAACAATTAATGATTTGAATAAACATAGATTTATTTCATTTGGAAAAGGAGCGCCATCTCCAGTGTATGATCCGGATTGGGCGTTAAAACTTGGAATTAAAGATTCTAAAAAAAGAAAATCAGTAATGAAGGTTAATAGTGTTATGGGCTTACTTTTAGCAGTAGAGGCGGGTGTAGGTCTTGCAGCACTTCCAGAGTATTTAGTCTCAAACTCAAATAATATTATAAAAGTACTACCAAATTCAGAAGGACCAATAACAGAAGCTCACTTTGTTTACCCACAATCACTTAAAAATACAGCAAGAATTACAGCTTTTAGAAATTTTTTGTTTAGTAAAATTGGTGATTGGAAGTCTTAATTAACTAGATTTATCATTAACATATACCGAAACACCTCTAGAGTTAATATCCACATCAAACTTTTTGTGCAATGGAGGAAAGGCTCTTTGTGGACAATCTAATCTATCGCATGTTCTACAAGATACACCGATAGGAATTTCCGTTGTTTTGTCACTAACGTTAATATTTTCTGTATATACAAAATCTTTTGCATATTTTGCATCACAACCAAGACCAATTGATAGTATACTTTTTGATAGGCCAAATCTTCCAACACCTTTTTCAACCGTTCTTGCAATGCAAACATATTTTTCACCATTAGTCATTTTACTGACAGCTGCCTGAATTACACCAGGTCTTGTAAAGGCAGAATAAACATTCCATCTAGGACACGCACCTCCATACCTCGGTATTTCAATTCCTGATAAAGAAAATCTTTTTGAAATATTTCCAGCCATATCAACTCTTAACATGTGAAAAGGAATTCCCAGTAACTTTGGGTCTTGAAGACACGTTACTCTGTGCGCAACCTGCTCAAATGATGTTGCAAAAGTATTTTGTAAAAGTTCTAAATCATATTTTAATTTTTTACATTCAGTATGAAAGGGCTTGTAGGGCATTAAAATAGCAGCACCACAGTAATTTAATAAAGCAACTTTAGTTAATTTTTTTGACTCTTCGGATGGAAAAGAAAATTCTGATAAATAATCATCAATCTCTTTCATTGCTCCTTCTTGTGCAATTTGTGCAGCTGCATGAAGTTTTTTTGTTTCTAAAGAACTGTAATCACTTAATAAAAGTTCTTTTTTATTTTTATTATAAATTTTTGAGAAAGGCTTTCCTTCTTCTGGTAAAATATCTTTTACTATAATTGAGTATTCTTTATTTAAATATTCACATAAAGCAATATAGCGGGTTCTATTATTTTTTTGAATTTTATCAAAAACTTTATTTGCGAATTCTTCTAGCTTTGGAAAATAGTTTTTATGCTCTTGAAGAAAGTCAGATATTACCTCTCCTGGAAAAGAGTTTTTTCTATTATCAACTATTTTACCAGATATCTTTTCTATTTTATTGATTAATTCATGATCCTTTTTTTTTAGTATGTCTCCTAGTCGAACAAGTGCTCTACCTATTTTTGGGTTTGTTCCGACAAGATCTTTAACTTCAGGACCAAGTATATCCAAATCTTCAAACAATTTGTCGTCTAGAATTTCTGAAATAGTGTTTTCTAAATTAACGTCAGATTTAGATGTTAAGTCTGAAAGTTGTATACTTAATTTTTCACAAACTTTAAGCAATAGATCTCCATCTATTTTTCTTTTACCACTTTCAATTAAATTTAAATAACTTGGTGATATACCAAGGTCTCCAGCAAGCTTGTTAGCTTGCAAACCTAACTGTCTTCTAAAAGCTTTTATTTTTGGTCCTATTTTTAGATCTATTTGACTCATATTCTTTTTTTGTAAATTTTGTAAATTTAAATTTACAATTAGTTTCTTTGTTTTACAACGTTTTTAACGATTTAATTAGATTTTGTAAATTTAGTAAATTATAAAGTTTACATGAACAACGAAAATATAAATAAAAACAAAGAAAATCAGGGCGAAATTAACGAAAACAAGAATCAGAATCAATCGAGTCAATCTGGGATTTATCTTAGAGATGACCATTGTGATTGGGGATCTAGTGGAATGAATGAATTCACTCAAGAATACAGTGTAGACAAATAAGTCCTCTTGCCGTTAATTTACATACGATCTAATTTTCTTAATACACAACCAAGAAAGCCCCACCTATGAGCTCAGAAGCTAAAGTTTCATACGATTTAAAAAGATTTTCAGGAATTAAAAAAGACTATACTGCGGATGAAGTAGAACGATTACGTGGTTCTATTAAAATTGAATATTCTATGTGTAAACATCAATCCAAAAAATTGTGGGATCTTTTAAATTCAGAACCTTATATTAACACCTTAGGATCATTATCTGGCAATCATGCTATTCAACATGCAAAAGCAGGATTGAAAGCGATTTACTTAAGTGGTTGGCAAGTAGCTGCAGATGCAAATACTGCTGGTGAAATGTATCCAGATCAATCCTTATATCCCTATGACAGTGCACCAAAATTAGTTGAATCAATGAATAATGCCTTAATAAGAGCAGATCAAATTCAACACATGGAAATTAATGATGGAGATATGGAGTCAAAAAATCGAACAGATTATATGCTTCCAATTATTGCAGATGGTGAAGCAGGATTTGGTGGACCATTAAATGTTTTCGAATTAACTAAAAAATTTATTAAAGCAGGAGCGGCTGGGGTTCATTTTGAAGATCAGTTAGCAAGTGAAAAAAAATGTGGTCACATGGGTGGAAAAGTTTTAGTTCCAACATCTACTATGATTAAAAATTTAAAAGCAGCAAGGTTAGCTGCCGATATTGCAGATGTGCCATTAATAATTCTTGCAAGAACAGATGCAAATGCTGCAAAATTAATTACTAATGACCATGACGAAAATGATAAACCTTTCTTAACAGGTGAAAGGTCACCGGAAGGTTTTTATTATGTTAAACAAGGAATTGAACAAGCTATCTCAAGGGGGTTAGCTTATGCACCTTATTCTGATTTAATTTGGTGTGAGACAGCCACTCCTAATCTTGAAGAAGCTAAAAAATTTTCAGATGCAATTCATGAAAAATTTCCTGGTAAATTATTAGCTTACAACTGCTCTCCCTCGTTCAATTGGAAGAAACATTTATCAGATGCTGAGATTGCAACGTTCCAACAAAAAATTAGTGAAATGGGTTATAAATTTCAATTTATTACGCTTGCTGGATTTCACACTCAAAATATTGCAATTTTTGAACTTGCAGAAAAATATAAAACTGAAGGAATGACTGCGTATTCTAAAATTCAAGAGCTTGAATTTGCTAGAGAAAAAGATGGCTATACAAGTGTTAAACACCAAAGAGAAGTTGGCACATCTTATTTTGATGCAGTCTCAAATACTATAAGTAATGGTAAAAGCTCAACTACAGCCATGCAAGGTTCGACAGAGTCGGAACAGTTTTAAAGATTACCTACACCTCTATGTAAGTTAATATCAGGACCCCTTAGGGTCTTGGTATGATGTTTAATTCTTGTTTACATAACTTCTAAATATGCTTTAATATTTGAATGGTTATTAGTGGATTACTTTTAATTATTTTTTATATTTCACACAGATATATTGTTGCCTGGATAAATTTCTATAATAATCAAGATGAAAGATTTGGTAACTCTATCTGGCGCTGGACATACGATTATAAAGTTATTGGCGAAAGAGATGTATCGGATCTCGACGATAAGCCTTTTGTAAGAAAAAGAAGAACTAGAAATCGTACTATCTCAATAATGTACTGCAATTTTTTCTTAGGATTTGTTGTATTGATGTCTTTTGTAAGTGAATTACTTATATTGATTTTACAGTAATTAATTCTGTATAGTGCGACACTTAATGCGATTGATAATCATTCGCAATGCTAATAGTAAGCATTCTAATCTAATTAAATTAACATAAACGAAAGAAAATGATGAAAAAACTTACGATTATTGCATTTTTCATGGCTTTATTTGCAAACATGACGTTTGCAGCAGAAGTTAATGTATTCAGTGCAAGACATTACGATTCAGATGTTCAACTTTACGAAAAATTTACAGCTAAAACTGGAATTAAAGTAAATATTGTATCTGGTAAAGATAAAGCTCTTCAAAAAAGAATAACTGAAGAAGGTGCTGATTCAAAAGCAGACCTTTATATTACTGCTGATGCAGGAAGATTAGGTGCATTCGCTGCAAAAGGAATGTTCCAAAATTCTATGTCTCCAGCAATTAAAGCTGCAGTTCCAGCAAACTTTAGAACTTCTAAATGGACTG
>Ga0209383_1001658_pt1 | contig 13783 bp, 11 predicted proteins | sample CoawatmetaG02DNA_FD_187510 | JGI IMG/M metagenome (GOLD analysis project Ga0209383, IMG submission 187510) | Marine microbial communities from the West Antarctic Peninsula - Coastal water metaG029-DNA (SPAdes) (version 2) | ecosystem: Environmental > Aquatic > Marine > Coastal ... | reverse complement strand
TTTAAACACGAGCGTTAATCAATTAATTGATTAAATTTATTTAATACTCCAATGGATAACTTAGATGAAATAGAAAATCAAAGACTTTTTGAAGAATTAGGACTCGTTGATACAATGGGTGGAACTCTAACTCAAAATAGATTAAAAGGTAATGTGAAAATTCATAAAATATTTCCTGAAATATGGAGAAACAATAGTAACAAAAATCAATGTACCGAAATTAATTATTACAATAAAGGCGGCTATAACGTTAAGTCAGAACATTATAATGATAAAATTTGTGTGAGAACATCTAAATTCAAATATAAAAAAGGGTTACTAATTTCTGAAAAGACAACAGACATAAACAAGAAGATTTTATCGCATTGTGAGTTTACTTATTATGAAAACAAAAAGATAAAGTCAACTAAAGAAACTAGACTAAGTGAGGAATCAGAAACGTGTTACGATGTTCAAGAAGAATGCTTTTTATTCAATTTAAAAAATAATATTATTAAAAGGGAGCAGGTAAATTATACTTTAGATATTTCTACAAATGAAATTAATAATAGATATGAAAACTATTCTAAAATTGAATACGATGACAGAGATAGAGTGATTAAAAACTCTTCATTTTATCTCCCTAGTAATGAGTGTCACTATGTAAATGAGAATAAGTACAATGACCAAAATCAAAAGATTGAGGATAAAACTCACTATGATTACCCTGATAATAAAAATATTTATAGCAGCAAGTATAAATACGACAAGAAAGGAAAATTAATAAGCCACAAAAGGTTTAAGGGCAATGAAACTGTCTATTTCAGTTCACGAGAAATAACAGATAAAAATGATATAAAAACTATCTCTAAATTAAATTCTGATCTAGAGGGAGTGGTTGAGGACAAGGAGGGCAGAACTTTATGGTCAGATAAAAAAGAATTTGACAAAAAAGGTAATATAATTAAGAAAACTGCTTTTGAAAATTCAAAAATAATGTATGACCAAAAGCATGATTATGAGTATTATTAACAAGAAAAGAATTCAATAAGCGTCTATCCTATTAAAAAACAGTGTTTTACATTGTTAATATATTTTAAATAATTACCATAATTTATTACATACTTTTTTTTAATTTTAAGCTAATGGAGAACATCCTCCATTTAAATTATTATTAAATGAGGTTTTCGGGTCATGACACGTTTCATTGTAAAGAGCAATGGCTATTAAAAGGTTTGCAACTTATTGAAAATGAGGGTGATAAAACAGAATCTTTTAAAGACCTATCTGCAATTCCAAAATTAGGTGTAGGTAAAAATATGGTTAGGTCGATACTACATTGGCTGAAATCATTTGGTGTTATTAATAACAACAACGAAATCAGTGAAATAGGAAATATTATTTTTCTAGTAAATAAATTAGATCCCTATTTGGAAAACGAAGGAACATTATGGTTACTTCAATATTATCTTTGTAAAACAAACTATGCAACTATATATAAGTTGATTTTTTCTGATTTTTTCTCAGATAAAGCAACTCTAGAATTTTCTGAATCTCAAATAATAAAGTTCCTTGAAAGAGAAATTTTAAAAAATAATCTAAGAGCTGTAACTGAAACTACATTAAAATCAGATTTTAAGGTTTTTATTAAAACTTATGTTTTGCCAACTAAAAATGAGAAGACAGCAGAAAATGATTTTAATTCTCCCTTAATTAGTTTATCAATAATATCTGACACAAAAAGAAAAAACAACTTAAATCAAAATGTTTACCGAGTTAATAGAATTTTTCAAGATATCTCAGTACATATATTTGTTTATTGCTTATTAGTAGAGTTTAATGAGATTAAGTCAATAAGTTTTGATAATATACGGACAACTTTAGGATCGTATTTATGTTTAAGTAATGAGGGGTTAGAGGCCTTAATTGAGGAGGTTTGTACAACCTACAACCAATTCGTTTATAAAGATGATGCTGGAATTCGCCAGCTACAAATAAAAGAACTCCCAAGTGATTTTTTGATTAACTCCTTAAAGAAGCATTATGAGATATAGCAAAAATATATCTACAAACATATTAAGAGATCAAAACAAGGAAATTGATTACGTAGTTACTCCCAATGCTAAAGAAATTTTTGATAGGATTTTTACTCATAATTATGCTGCTAATAAATCATTTAATTTAATTGGTAATTATGGAACGGGGAAGTCTACTTTCTTGTGGGCATTAGAAAAAAACTTAAAAAATGAAAATATATATTTTAACGAAATTTATTTTGAAAATAAAAAAGTAAAAGATTATGTTTTTATTAAAATTGTTGGTCATAAATCTTCATTTTTAAGAACTTTTTGTAAAACTCTTAAAATAAAAGAAGATTCTGAAAGTATTAAAATAATTGAAAAACTAGAACAAAAAAGGAAGTCTTTATTAAAAAAACAAAAAGGATTAGTCGTAATAATTGATGAATTTGGAAAGTTTTTAGAATATGCTGCAGAAAATAATTCGTCCGAGGAATTGTTTTTATTACAACAGATTTCTGAGTGGTCTAATAACGATGATAATGACACTTATTTTATCACAACGCTTCATCAAAATTTTTCAAATTACGGTAAAAACTTAAATAGTCAAGATAAATTAGAATGGGAAAAAGTAAAAGGACGGTTTGTTGATTTAGTTTTTAATGAGCCGGTAGAACAGCTTATTTATTTTGCAAGCAAAAAGCTTAAAGAGTTCGACATTGCCGCAGATTTAAAAAAAGATTTTGAGGTGCTTTTAGGATTGATTAAAGATTCTAAATTAGTAAGCCACAACAAAACGGTAAGTGAAGACTTAAGCAAGTCTCTATACCCCTTAGATTGGCTCTCTGCGAATGTTCTTGTTAATTCCTTGCAACGTTACGGTCAAAATGAGCGGTCATTGTTTTCTTTTCTAAATGACGATACGAAATATTCTATAAAGCAGTTAAAAACTAATTTTTATGCTATATCTAACGTTTATGATTATTTAGTTAACACACTACCTGCAGAAATAAATGGCCCTGATAATCCACACAGAGCACAATGGCTCACCACTTTTAGAACTCTTGAAAGGGCTGAATTAATTTTTGAGGATGACTATGAAATTGCTCAGGAAGTAATCAAGACTATTGGACTAGTTAATATTTTTTCAAAATTAGGTGGGTTATTTGATTCTAACTTTATAATTCAATACTTCAAATTAACTAGTAGAATTGATGTAAAAATAATTTTAGATAAGCTGGAAACCGCTGGCCTAATAAGATTTTACAGGCATAGTAATAAAATCAATTTCTTCGAAGGTACAGACATAGACCTAGAGCAAGAATTAATTGGAGTTAGCAAAGAGCTTAACCCAGATATTAGAATTTCTGATGAAATTTTAAATTTAGTAAATCTTCCCGTTTTACTTGTCAAGAGATATTCTTTTGAAACTGGAACAAAAAGATTTTTTGAATATAGAATTTTCAACTCATTGAATCAAGCAAAAGAAGTTGAGGGCTTGTTAGATGGGTTTATAAACTTAATTTTTGAAGATTCATCCTCAAGTGAAATAATAAAAGAGTCAAAAGATCACAACGATCAAATTTATGTTTTATATAAAAATTCCAAACAAATAAAGTCGTTAGTTATAACAATTATAAAGTTTGATTTATTAATTAAAAAACACAACTCAGATATAAATGCAGTAAAATTATTGAATGAAGAAAGAGTGTTTTATCTAGAGCAGCTAAATAATTTAGTAATTAACGAGCTTTTTAATTCAAATAAAAATGAGTGGATATACAAAGGAAAAATTAAAAAAATAAACAACAAACATACCTTATACGAGTTTTTAACAGATATATGTTACGAAATTTACAGAGACTGTCCAGTTTTTAATAATGAGCTAGTTAACAACAATACACTTAGCACTCCTATATTAGTTTCTAAAAAATATTTATTGAGAGCCTTGTTAGCTAATTCAAATAAAGAAGATTTAGGTTTTGACAAGCTAAAATTTCCACCTGAAAAGGCTATTTATATTAGTCTTCTAAAGCAGAGTGGAATACATAAATTAAATAAAAAATTAGGATATTTTGAGCTGTCAATACCACCAAAAAATTCCAATTTACATCTCTTGTGGGTTATTTCAGAACAATTTTTAAGTTCTGCTTTATCCAATAAAAAAAATTTATCTGAGTTATATGATATTCTTTTAAATCAACCTTATAAACTTAAAAAAGGATTTGTAGATTTTTGGATACCCATATTTTTAATTTCAAAAAAAGAGGATTATGCTCTATTTTATAAAAATGGAAATTACATACCATTTTTGCAAGAAGACACCCTAGATTTAATTTATAAAAAACCTGAAGATTATATTATTAAAAGTTATGATGTTAGTGGCTTAAAATTAAACCTTCTAGAGAGCTACAAAGAGCTAGTGCAAATAACTGACTCTAGTTCAAAAGGAATACAATCAACATTCTTATCAATATTTGGAAATTTTCTAAGGTTTCAAAGAGGACTAAATCTTTATACGCTTAACACTAAAAAACTTTCAAATTCTGCAATAAAGTTAAGAGAAGCGATAATGAGTTCAAAAGACCCTGAAGATGCATTGTTTAACCAGTTTCCAAGCGCTCTAGGTTATCACACTATTGCACTAAAAGAGGATGAAAAGGTTCTAAGTTCTTTTACAACAAATATTCAAGAAGCTATTAGGGAAATTAGAACAGCCTATGATGACTTAATAAACAGAACTGAAAGAGTTATATTAAAATCTTTTGCATGTTCTAGCACTGATTTTAAGAAATATAAACAAGAAATTATTTTATCATTAAATACTGTTAATTCATCTGCATTGTCAAAAAAGCAAAGTATATTTAATATGCGTCTAGTCAATCCACTTGATGACAGGGTAAGTTGGATTAAGTCAGTCGCTGATGTTGCCGTTGGAAAACCTCTAGAGGAACTTTTGGATGACGAAGAATTATTATTATACACCAATTTAGAAGAGCTCATACTTGGTCTAATAAAAGCTGCTGAAATTAGTGAGTTCAACAAACAGTCAAGTAAGGGGAAACTTTTGTCTATTAGATTTTTTGGAGAGAATGGGGAAGCAAAGGATAACAAGTTTTTTATTAAAAATAGTACTTCAAAAGATTTTAATAAATCAAAACAAAATATTGAACAAGCAATGGGAACTTTAAATAACAACGAAAAAAAGGAGTTGCTCATAGAACTATTGTCTAAAGAAATGGAATTTTAAAAATGACTAAAATTAAACATGTATTGGGAATATCAGGTGGCAAAGACAGCGCAGCCTTATCAATTTACATGAGCCAGAAATATTCAGAACTAGACATCGAGTATTACACTTGTGATACGGGAAAAGAATTAAAAGAAACATACGACTTGATAGGAAGATTAAATTCTGTTCTTGGAAAAAACATAGCTCTATACAAGTCAATGGATGAAGACAATTCTCCAATGAAAAATCCTTTTGATCATTTTCTTGCAATGTATGGTGGTTACTTACCATCCCCAATGTCAAGATGGTGCACAAATAAAATGAAGCTAGAGCCATTTGAAAACAATATTGGTTCTGACCCTACAATCTCTTATGTGGGTATTAGGGGAGATGAAAATAGAGAAGGATACATATCAAAAAAAGAAAACATACAAACAATATTTCCTTTTAGAAAAAACATATGGAGTGAAGATGTTATTAGGAAGGTTTTATCAAATGAAAATATTTCAAAAATTAAGTCCTATTACACCAACCATTTTAATGGGAAAAACAATGAAAGTATTTTAGAATACGTTGATCAACCTATCAGCATAAAATTTACTCAAAATCAAAAACTAAATGCTCTTCTTGATGCAGATATAAAGTTATTTAACAAAGTTATTTTTGATTTTTTAAAAACAACGGACTACCCTATTGGAAAACTAGACAGCTTTCCATTAATTGAAAATGATGATATAATTGTTTTAGATGATGTTTTTTCAATTCTAGAGGAATCTGGCGTAGGGATTCCAGCTTACTATAAACCTATTGAATACCAAGTCGAAATAAATGGGGAAATTAAGAAGGGAACATACTCTAGAAGTAGATCCGGATGTTTCTTTTGTTTTTATCAACAAAAAATCGAATGGGTGTGGCTATATGAACAACATCCAGAACTGTTCAAAAAAGCTATTACTTATGAGAAAGAAGGATATAGTTGGATGAAGGAAACCTTAGTGGGAATAAGTAAGCCAGAACGTATTGCCGCTATTAAAAAAGAACACTACTTAAGAATGAACAGAAAGAAAAAAAACTTAATGACAAGTAATTCCTGGAAGGATGAAATTTTAGATGCTGAGGGAGAAGGATGCGCTAGTTGCTTTATTTAAATAAACTATATCAATTTATAGATTGTTAATCAGTTTTTTTATAAAAAATAACTTGTGAATGATTAGGTCTCTCCCAAGTATAATCATCATCAAAAAAACAAATCCAAGTATATAAAATATTTACTATTTGGTCTTTTTTAATATCCCATCTTCTTGGAACAGGAACCGTTGTGGTGTTATCTTGGATCCATTCTACTACTCCCCCATAACGAAGAGATTTAGACTCTAAACTTTTAATATATTCTTTTAATGCTTTTATAAAAGGATGACAATTGAATTTTTCTTTTAACTCATTTATAAAGTTCGAATATTCCAAAGTACAGTTAACAGAAAATAAAGCAGTGTCATGAGCAGCATAATTTAATTGAAGACTATCATAATCAAAATTATTTACAGAAACTTCATAAAGATCTTTTGGGGATGAACTCATAGGTAATTGAGAGATCAAAAAGTTATCGATTTCTTTTTTTAAAGAAGGTAGTTCAGGAAATTTTAAAACAGGTAATTCTATAGATTTTAATAATGATTCAAGTTTATTATATAATCTTTCTGAGACATATTCACTTGAAGCTATCACTTTTTTAAGATAAATCAAATCATTAAAAGATAATGTACTTTGGATTCCGTTAAGTTCATAGTTGTAGTTACCCTTCTCCTCAATGCCTCTTCCTGTAATATTTGCAGAACCATACAATAAACTATCATTATTATTCCAAATTGCTTTCATGTGAAGCCTAGTATTTCTGAACAAAGAAATTTTATTATTTAAACAATAATTATAAAGTTCAATGTCAGATGCTCCGACACATAAATCTTGTATTTCCCATCTTACTATAATTTGTTTAATATTTCCTTTTGTATTGATTTTTTTTAAAGTTTCTAATTTTAAATAAGCAGAAAATAGAATTATAGAATCACTACTATCTATGAAGATTTTGGATTCTTTAAATAAATTATCACCACTTCGAAATATCATAGTTTAAATTTTTATTTCTTTTTTCATTAAAAAAAATAATATTAAAATCCCAATTTAAAGATAGAAACACTATATATTTTTATTAATACTCATTTTCTCTGATGAAATATTCATCAAAATATGAGTAAATTTCGTTATTTTTGGGAAGATCTAGTATGTTATCAAATACTGTGAATATTTCGCATTTTTCAGTTCCCCCTATCACTGGCCCTCTTAATCCTCTACCGATAATTTGTGAGTATAATACTAATGATTGAGTTGGTCTAGCCATAAAAACAACATCTATTTTAGGATCATCAAAACCTGTACTCAATACGCCATAGTTACATAATAGCTGAGTTTCACCGTCTTTAAATGATTTAATGATTTCACTTCTATAATTACCACTATTACCATCAACATGTGCAGCTTTTATTCCTTTCAGATTAATTAGAGTGGTCATTAACTTTGAGTGCTTCAAACTAGTCGCAAAAAACAATATTTTTTTATTTTCTTTTAACAATGATAATAGTTTGTCAAAAATTATCGAATTTCTACTATGATCATTCGTTAATATATCTTTTATCTTTTGTGGAATTTTTTGGTCTGTATTCAATTTCAATATTTCCTTTTTTGTTAAAATATTCTCAACAGTTGATCCCTCTATAGAAACAAATTTTGCATTTGATAATATTCCTTCATTCCTCAAATAATCAATTGGCGGTAATTTTCCTGTGTCTATTTCAAATTTTTTATTGAAATAAAAATCACTTAACTTTTCGTTCTCACTTTTATCTTTTATATTACTATCTGCAGATGTTTTACTTAAACTTCTACCTGGAGTTGCTGTAAGTCCAATAAGCTTGGCTCCTTTTATTATTAATTTTTTTATTGTGTCTATATATGTTTTAGCAATTGAAATATGAGCTTCATCGACAACGACTAGTCCTAAACCACTGTTCTGGTTAAGTAGTAATTCGATTTTCTCTTTTTTATTTTTAACATTAAAGCTTTGCAAAGTTGCGATATGTAAGGTTTGTGCAGAACTATCATAATCTTTTTTGTAATTAACATGATTAATTACTTGTGCTTTCTTTTTACTTAAAAACCTCCAAACTTCGATAAATGCTTCAAAAGCTTGTTCACATAATTCTTCAGTATTTGTAAGCCATAAAACATTTTGATTAGTATTATTCAAAGTTTCGCAAACAATTTCCATTGAAGTCCTAGTTTTACCTGAGCCAGTTGGCATTTGTATTATGCATCTAGAATTAGGTGTATTTGAAATGTAGGAATACACCTTGTAGTACACAAATGCTTGGTAATTTTTTAATTTTTTAAAAACATACTCAGGTTTTTCAAATGATTCAAATCCAATATTTTGTTTTTTTATAGTATTCTTTTTTTTATTTAAAAATTTTTTAGGAACCCCGATTGTTTCTACAAAGTACTCCGAGGTTTTTAAGTCCCATTTTAATGAAGCTATATCAGAATCTAAGTCTTGGCAGGTTTTAAGAATGATATGCTTAGGTAAAGCATCACAAAACTTGGAGAAGTTACTCTTTTTCTTGAGGAAATCGTCAGGAATGTTGTTTTGAAATAATAAACTAGCTAATTCTTTGTCTGACACGTTATTATCAAAATGCCCATCTTCACAAACTAATTCATAAGTTTTTTTTGCAAGGTTAAAATCTTTAATTCCAATATGATCACTAAGGTATGAAAGCGACAAGCTTTTAAAAACTTTGTTTACCATTTCGTTTTATTAATATTTTTATTAAGTATATCTAAAAACAACTCTATGTCATTTTGATCTTCGATAATATCGCTAGCTGACTGATGCAAACAGCTTAAAAGTTTCTTAAAAAAAGTAACGTTATTTTTTCCAATTTTTTCTTCAAAATCTTCATTTATTTTTAGAACTGTCTCCTTATTTTTATACTCGAGATTAAATCCTCTTCCAAAAGATGATTTTGTGATTTCTACTTGAATTTTTTTCTCTGAAATATTTTCTTTTTCAAAAAAATTAGAAATATCATTAGACTCTGTGTTTAAAACTTCAATAAATTGTTCGAGATGAAATTGGTTCATAGAAATCCCTTTTCTAGTTGGAATTAATTTTTCTTCTTTTTCATTTTTATCTTGAAAAAATTTTCTAATATCAACTAATTTCCTTCCTTTAAATTCTTTTAGTGTAATTAAAAGTGGATTTTTTTTTGTGCCAATTTTGTAGATTAACTCTTCCATCTCTTTAATATTTTTGATAAGTTTATAGCCCAATTAGACTTTAATTCTTCAATAAACGATTCACCATCAAATTTTTCTTCAGGATCTATTTGAGATTCTGCTAACATGTAACCAACAAAGATTAGGTCTATTAAGACTTTATAATCAGATGCTATTGAATTATTTTTAGATTTTATTTCATCTAGAATTTCTTTGTAAGCTTTATAAAAAGTAGAGTTAGTATTGTAAAACATTGTTTTTAAAGCGTTACCATGTTCTATATCAATAAAGGCATCTCCAACAAATTCTCTTTCGTCTATAGTTATACCATTTTCTTGTAATCCCTTTATAATTTTATCAAGCTCTATTTCACTTGCGTTAGGATTAACTTTGTTTACTATTTTTGAATTATTTTCTTCTTTACCTGCTTTGTCTTTTTTAAGTAGTGATGCTTTGTTATCTTTTAATATACGATTAGTTACACCATGTGTGTCAGAAATATTTAAATCTGCATTTTCATTGTTAGTGTTTTCTTCTTTTTCTCTTGTAATTTCTTTCCATTTATCTCTAATTATATCAAGTTTTGATTTAAAAGTAGGTCTTAAAATTTCTACTATTTGCTTTTTTAAACCTCTAATAGGAACTGCTCCTCTCTTTATATTTTTAACTGCAAATTCTTGATCTAATTCTGCATTGAAAGAAATTTCACAACCAATAAACCTAGAGACATTTCTATCACTTTCATCCCCGTGAAGATTAGGTTTTGTATGGGGAATAAAACCATAATACACTTCTCTGTCATTTCTTAATATAGACAATCCTTCATTTCTTGGAATAAATCTTTCTGTTGCAAAAGTATCACCACCTTTTCCACCTTCCCTTCTGTAGGTTTCAGGCAAAAGAGATGTTTTTATTACAATTTTAGATTTTTGATTATTACTTTTTGCTTCAATTGGAATTAACCAATCCAATTCAGATGATTTATCTAGAACTGAGGAAGGCTCATTTTCAAACCCTGTTTTATATTTATTAAAGAATAGTGGGTCAATAGCTTTCACTTTAGTATTATTTAACATAATATCTATTTCTTTATATCCTTTCGCTTCTCCCCATAAAAATTTTCTAAAAGTACGTCCAATCCAAATTTTAGATTCTTCTATTATTGTTTCATACGGATCAATCTGTTTATCATACTTTGTCCAAACCACAAGAGTTCCAGAGTCTTCGATGTATTTAATTATATCATATTTAGGGTTTTTTTGAACTGGTTTTGGCATTTTTTTCAAGGTGCCATCTTTAATTTCATCCAAGTCTAAATAAGTGTAATTCCATACACCTCCTTTAACTTTGGAATAAACTTCTACACGTCTACATTCATGTATCGCACCCAAAGTCATACCAACTCCAAATCTTCCAATTCCATCGCGATCATTATATCTACTTGATTTTCCTAACTTTAAGCAAGTGTAGAGTACTTCTGCATCCATTCCGCAACCATTATCTGCGAATAGTACTCTGCCTATTTTTTTGGATCTTGTAGTTCTATCTTTAGCTTCACTAAATTCAATTCTAATATCATTTGCATACGCTTGTATAGAGTTGTCAATAATTTCTCCATATGCTGAATAACAATCAAAATCTGATGCCCTCATGCTCTCAAGCGCAGTATCTTGTTGTACAAATCCCTCTTCTATTAAAATTTCATTATTATTTTTCATTTTATATGTTTTTTAAATAAATATTATATACTAATCCTAATTATTTTTTTATTATCAATTCTTAAAGCCTTTAAGACGTGTGAAGACTCAATTAACTCTGAATTACAAGCGCTCCCTGTTGAAGCAATTATTTCTTTAGATTTTAACATTAAGTATTCTTCCGCACTATAATCCTTTAAACTTACACTTATTATATGCGGAGCCCTATCACTATTTTTAAAATTTACAGTTCCTATTTTATTAAATTCAAAATAATCTTCTAGCTTTTTTCTTTCACTCAGAAGATTTAAAATAGTATCGTCAAATTCTTCAATAATAATCTGGCATGCTTTACCCAAACCAACTATAAGTGGAGTATTATAAGTGCCTCCCCTTAATCCATTTTCTTGTCCTCCTCCATGAATTTGTGGTGTTATTTGAATTTCTTTTCTTTTATAAAGAACTCCGATCCCTTTAGGTGCATTAATCTTGTGCCCACTAAAACACAGCATATCAATATTATCTTCTTCTACATTAACTAAAACCTTTCCAATTGCTTGAGTAGCATCACAAAAAAAAGCAATATTATGTTTTTTAGAAATCTCCCCTATTTTTTTTATTGGTTGTATAATCCCAATCTCATTATTTATATACATTATTGAAATCAAAGTAGTCTCTTTTTTAATAGTCTTTTCTAATTCTTCTAAATCAACAAGTCCGAATTGGTCAACATCCAAATAAGTAATATCAAAACCTATAGTTTCTAAATACTCACAAGTTGCTAAAACCGCTTTATGTTCTGTTTTTAAAGTAATTATGTGATTTCCTTTATTTTTATTTTCTTGAGCATAGCCCTTTATAGCTAAGTTTATAGATTCTGTAGCTCCAGATGTAAATATAATTTCTGAGGGATTTGCATTAATTAATTTTGAAACTTCCTGCCGAGATATTTTTATTCCATCTTTTGCTTTATTACCCATCAAGTGATTACTTGAAGCGTTTCCATAATGTTCAGTAAAGTATGGTAACATGGCTTTTAGTACTCTTTCATCAACTTTAGTTGATGATGCAGAATCAAAATATTTAATATCTTTTTCCAATAGTTTTAAAAAATGCTTAATTGCAATTTAGTAAAAAATTGAACAAATATTAACGCTAAAATGTTTAGGGATTAATTTGATCGTTAGGGTCCTACCCTTCACTTCTTAGCGTTTAAAACAAATATTTTTTATGTCAACTATTCATATATGTATGACAAGAATTTCAAAGTACTATGCATGCATAGTAAATTTATTTTTAGGCAACCCTAAAAAACAGCTTAAAATGTCAAGAGCTGACATTATTATGACAACTATGTTTGAAAGTTGACATATTTTAAATACTTAATTACCAATACTTTAACTACTCTATTTACTACTTATGTCAACTATGTCAAGAAAAAGAGTAATGACTTTGTACAAAAAAAAAGAAAGAGAGTAGTAAAAATATATATTGTAAATAGCGCAACAAAGTTGACATGGACACTATGTTTTTTAAACGTGTTTAAAACGTGTTTTTTTCGTGTTCTGTAAAACTTAAAACATTCCATTGTTTTGTCTTAAAGCTTTAAACAGACCTTTCTTGATTTATCTTAAATTTTAAGATTTTAACCTTAAATAACTCACAATTCATAAACCTAATGGTGTAAGACGACCCTCCTCAAGGCTCTTGAGGGATTTTAAAGGTGTTTTGCTGAGTTCTTTTACTCAAGTTAGAGAATTGTATGGTTTTAGGAATTTCCTCTCTGTAAAGGCTTAAAAACAAGTAGACACCTATTCTGTACTACTCTGTAAGGGAAATAGAATAATAAGGTTTACATAATTGTTATATTTAGTTTATGAAAATATTAAGTGAGAAAGGTCATAAATACTTTGGTAAATATGCAAAATGGGTTGATTGGATTATTTTAATTGGGATGGTTTTAACAACACTAATTTTATTTGAATTATATGTTGAACTAAACCATACGCATATTTTTTAATTCAGCAACTTCCAATCCAAGACAAGCTATAATAACCAGCTACAACAGACCTGTATTAAACAACAACATAGTACTCTATAAAGGGAGTGGATTAATAAGGTTTAGATAATTTTACTTAAATAGGGTTTTAAAACTTGACCAATTAAAATACATCAATAAAACATTAAGAGATGCTGTTAACAATGCAACTTCAAAAGCAGTTGGATCTAATATTAGACGATAAAAAACTATATTAACAGATATAATTGATGCAAAAATTAAAGCTAACCCCTTCCATTTGTTAGTCAACAGTAATAAACCAGATGCTACTTCTGTAAAACCAATTAACTCCCACATATAACCTGTATTTATTAATGCTTGCATAAAATCATCAGGTGGTGGCGTAGGTATAAATCCAAAAAATTTATTAATTCCAAATACGAATAAAATGAGACCAAGAAGAATACGTGATATTAATGATATTTTAGATGACATATTTTAAATTTAATGTTTTAATAAATATATGATA
>Ga0209383_1001654_pt1 | contig 13790 bp, 14 predicted proteins | sample CoawatmetaG02DNA_FD_187510 | JGI IMG/M metagenome (GOLD analysis project Ga0209383, IMG submission 187510) | Marine microbial communities from the West Antarctic Peninsula - Coastal water metaG029-DNA (SPAdes) (version 2) | ecosystem: Environmental > Aquatic > Marine > Coastal ... | reverse complement strand
GCATTTGCATTCGAATAAGTTGTGGAAAAAAATACTATTAATAGAGAGAATAAAATAAAATAAATATATACATTCAGTAATTTATAAAATTTATTAATTATTTGCATATATTATACTAATGAAAAAAGAAAAATTTACCTATGAAAAAAGTGGTGTAAACATAAATGCTGCTGATAATTTTGTTAAATTTATATCTTCAATATCATCAAATAATAAAGGCAAAAAAAAGTTTAACAATATTGGTGGCTTCGGCTCTATAACTAATATCCCAAAAAATCTTAAAAATCCGAAAATTGTAGCTTGTACCGATGGTGTTGGCACAAAGGTGGAGATAGCCAATTTACTTAATAAATATGACACAATTGGAATTGATTTAGTTGCTATGAGCGTAAACGATCTTATTGTTCAGGGAGCAAGACCCCTTTTATTTTTAGATTATATTTCTATTAATAAAATTGATTTAAATAAATTAAAATCAATCCTTAAAGGAATAGTGAGAGGTTGTAAAATCGCCAACTGTGAATTAGTTGGTGGAGAAACAGCTGAAATGCCAGGTACCTATGAAAAAGATAAATTTGATATAGCAGGTTTTGCTGTTGGTTTAGTTGATGAAAAAAAAATTCTTATCAAAAAAAATATTAAAAAAAATGACTTAGTGCTAGCTATACCTTCAAGTGGCATTCATTCAAATGGTTATTCATTGGTCAGACATATTCTTAAAAATAAAAAAATCAATTTGAAAAATAATTTATTTTTAAAAAAAGAATTACTAAGGCCTACAAAAATTTACGTGCAAGAAGTTTTAAATTTGATTGAAAATAACCTTTTAAGTGGGTGTGCAAATATCACAGGTGGTGGATTAGCAGATAATATTAAAAGAGTTATTCCGGATAGATTGGTTGCCAACATAGATTTAGATAAAGTTAAAACAAAAAAAATTTTTAAATGGTTAAAAAAAAATAATATTGATGACAAAGAGATGTTAAAAACATTTAATTGTGGAGTTGGTTTTTGTTTAATAATTAATCCTAAAAATTTAAATAAAATCACTAAATTTTTTACAAAACAATTTAAACCCTATGTTATTGGAAAAATAACTTCAGGAAAAAATAAAGTTACACTTAATGGTAAAATTGACTGGTCTTAAAAAGATTAAAACAGCAGTTTTTATATCTGGAAATGGAAGTAATTTAAAAAATTTAATAAAATTTTCTAAAATAAAGAATTCACCTATATCTATAGATTTAATTTTTTCGAATACTTCTAAAGCCAAAGGCTTAAAATTTTCAAATGAATTTAATATCAAAAAATATGTATCAAGCTTTAAAAACTATAAAATAGCTGAAGCAAAAATATTAGGTTTATTAAAAAAAGAAAATATAAAGTTTATTTGTCTTGCCGGTTTTATGAGAATTTTATCTAAAAGTTTTATTAAAAAGTTTAATGGGAAAATAGTTAATATACATCCTTCTTTACTACCAAAGTACAAGGGTCTTGATACTCATATTAAAGCTATACAAAATAAAGATAGAGTAGCTGGTTGTACTGTTCATTTTGTAACAGCAAAACTTGATTCTGGAAAAATAATCCTACAAAAGGAAGTTAAAATTTCAAAAAAAGATACTCCAAATTCTTTGGGTAAAAAAGTTCTAAAACAAGAGTATAAGCTCTACCCTGCAGCTATAAAAAAATATTTAATTAATCTTTAAAAAAAAAATCAATCTCAATTTTAGCATTTTCAACACTATCAGAGCCATGTACAGAATTTTTATCAATAGAAATTCCATATTTTTTTCTTATAGTTCCATCTGCAGCATCTTCTGGTTTAGTCGCTCCCATTAACTCTCTATTTCCTAAAACCGCACCTTCTTTCTCAAGCACCATCACAACTATTGGTCCTGAAGATAAATAAGCACATAAATCATTATAAAAAGGTTTTGTTTCATGAACTTTATAAAATTGTTCTGCTTCAGCTTTAGCTATCTGAATTTTTTTATCTTTAACAATTTTGAAACCTTTATTTATAAATATTTCTTTAATTTCATTATCTAAATTTCTTTCAATCGCATCAGGTTTAATAATTGATAGTGTTTGCTCTGTGTTACTCATAATTATCCTCTATTAGTTGGTTTAATAATCTTACTCCATAACTAGTTGCTCCACCTGAGTTTAAAGCACCACCATATTTTGAAAATGCCATACCAGCTATATCTAAATGGGCCCAAGGTGTTTTATTTAAAATAAATCTTTGTAAAAACTGTGCTGCAGTTGTAGATCCTGCACCACCTACGTAATTAATATTTTGCATATCTGCATTTTTTGAATCTATAAGTTTGTCAAAGTTTTTATGCAGAGGCATTCTCCATAATTTTTCTTCGACTTTATCACCTGCTTCTAATAATTGTTTTGACAATTTATCATCATTTGAAAACAATCCAGCATATTCAGAGCCTAACGAAACTATAATCGCACCTGTTAAAGTTGCCAAATCAACCATAAATTTAGGTTTAAATTTTTTCTCAGTAAAAGTTAAAGCATCTGCTAAAACCAATCTACCTTCAGCATCTGTATTTAATATTTCAATTGTCTTGCCACTGTAAGATTTTACTATGTCACCAGGCCTTTGAGCATTTCCACTCACCATATTCTCAACAAGCCCCACAACACCCACAGCATTTATTTTTGCTTTTCTTAATGCTAAATTTTTCATTAAGCCCACCACAGTAGCTGAGCCTGCCATATCATATGTCATATCCTCCATAAACTTTGCTGGTTTTAATGAGTAACCACCAGTATCGAAACAAACTCCCTTTCCAACAAAAGCTAAAGGATTAGAATTATTTTTTGCACCGTTCCATTCTATTGTTACAAGGTACGATCCTTTAACACTTCCTTGTCCTACACCAAGTAAAGCGTTCATTCCAAGTTTTTTTAATTTCTTTTCATCATATGTATTTATTTTTAATCCAAATTTTTTAAGTGCATTTATTCTTTTTGCATATTCATCTGGGTGTAAGATGTTTCCCGGTTCTGAAACTAGGTCTCTTGCAAAAAAACTTCCTTCTTCTAGGGCTTTAAATCTTAAATGATCATCAGTAGATATTCTATTTTTATTTCCTATAACGTTTATAAAAATAATTTTTTTATTTTTATTTGATTTATAAATATTAAATTCATATGATTTTAGCTTAAGTCCATGTAGAAAATAACCTAGAAAATTTTTTGTTTTACTATTAATTGTATCTGAATTTATAAAGTATTCATTTTTCTTGTCAAAATTGATGTAACTATGAAATTTAGCTCCTAAATTTTCTATATCAGAAGTTTTTAAATCTTTTTTAATAGAAACTAAGAATATTGTTTTTTTTGAATTAATTTTAAAGAAAAGTAGTTTTTTTTTTAAATCACTATTTTTTAATAAATCAGATATGTAAGAAAATTCTGTATTAGAAAGGTGTTTTTTTAAAACATTAATATTGAAATTATCATCAACAAATAGGACAAGATTGGTTAAATTTTTTCCAGAGCCTGCGTTTTTATAATTAATTTGAACAGTCATAAATTTTAAATTCACTCTATGCGAGTTGAATGGTATATAAGAGTTAATTTATCATTTTTCAATGAAAAAAATTATTTTTAAAAAGATATCTACAGATTGCTTAAAGTTTTTTTTATTAAGTATTTTAAGTGTCAGCTCAATAATCTGGGTATTACAAGCTGTAAACTTTTTAGACTTTGTGACGGAAGATGGTCATGGTTTTTTTGTTTACTTAAACTATACATTGCTTAGTTTTCCTAGAATTATTAGTAGACTTTTTCCTTTTATGGTTTTTTTTTCAGTAGCTTACATCTTGATAAAATATGAAAATAAAAATGAACTAATTATTTTTTGGAATTTTGGTATTAGCAAAATTTTTTTTATTGGATTTTTTATTAAATTCTCAATTTTATTCTTATTAATTAGCTTAATACTAAACGCTTTAATTGTTCCAGTTTCTCAAAATAAAGCAAAATCATTTGTAAGGTCATCAGACTTAGATTTCTTTGAAAGTATTTTAAAGCCTAAAAAATTTATTGATACTATAAAAAACTTAACAATTTATTTTGAAAAAAAAACACCAGAAGGAAATTTTAAAAACTTATACTTAAAAGATAATTCAAAAGAAGAGGGCTTTCAAGTAACAATTTCTAAAGAAGGAAAATTTGAAATTAAAAATGGTAAAAAAATATTAGTTTTATTTGATGGAAAAACAATAAGTAAACGTAATAACAAGTTGGCTGAATTTAAATTTTCAAAGTCTGACTTTAATATTGAAAATTTTCAGTCAAAAACAAATACATACAAAAAAACTCAAGAAAACTCTACACTTGAACTAATAAGCTGTTTAGTTTTTTTAATAGATTTAAATAAAAGTAAATTAAGAGTAACAGATAATCATATATTTCCAAATTGTGTAATAAACAATCTTCGAAATGTCTACAAAGAAATTTATAAAAGACTAGTGATGCCTTTTTATATCCCTTTGCTTGTAATGTTATCACTCTTATTAATTTTAAAATCAAAAGATGACCATTCTTTTAAATTTCATAAATTAAAAATATTTATTTTAGGTTTTTTTCTTATTATTTTTATAGAAATTTCATTAAAATTTATTGGTATAAATATTATCAAAAATTTATTAATTTATTTGCTACCCTTATTATTATTTTTTCTAATGTATTTCTACTTTGTAAACAAATTTAAATTTGTAAGATCATGAAAACTTATATTAAGTTTTTATTAAATGTTTTTTTTATTTCTTTTTGTAAAGTTTTTTTTATTTTTTTTGGGATAATTTTAATTATAAATATATTAGAACAGGTTGAGTTTTTTAAAGACACGGATATTAATTATCTTTATTTAACATTTGTTTCTTTTTTAAATACTCCATCAGTTCTTTTTGAAATATTTCCTTTTATTTTTTTAATATCAACTCAAATTTTCTTCATCAAATTGATTGATAGTAATGAACTTGAAATATTTAAATATTCAGGACTAAATAATACTAATATTATTAAAATTGTTGGATCTTTTACAATTTTATTCACTACATTTCTTGTATTCTTTTTTTACAATTTTTCTTCTTTATTAAAAAATAATTATCTAGAAATTAAAAATAAGTACACAAATGATAATAAATACTTAGCAGTAATAAATGAAAATGGTTTATGGATTAAAGATATTGTTGATAAAAAAATAAATATAATAACAGCTAATAAAATTTATAATGAATTTCTATTGGATACTTTGATAACTCAGTTTGATGAAGATTATAATCATATAAAAACTATCGAAAGTTACAAAGTAGATATCTCATCCAATAGATGGAAGTTGCTAAACCCTTATATTTCAGAAAAAAATGTCACAACAAATAGTGAAGCAATGTATTTAACTTCAAATTTTGATTTAAAGAAAATAAATGGCTTGTTTTCAAACCTTTCTTCCTTAACTATTTTTCAATTATTTAAACTAAGAAAAAGCTATCAATCTCTTAATTACTCTTTGGTAGAAATAGATGCTCATTTTTATAGAATAGCATCTTATCCTTTATATTTAACTTTAATCACAATATTAATATCCATAATTATGCTGAATATTAGTTATCAAAAAAACTCATTGTTTAAAATTATTTTTGGAATCTTCCTATCAGTCATTATTTATTATATAAATTATTTTTTTAATGTATTGGGGACTACTGAAAAAATTCCTTTAATTCTTTCAATTTTCTTTCCTTTAATTATATTGTTAATAATTAATTTTACTTTTATTCTGCGGATAAATGAAAAATAACTTTATAAAAATAACTTTAATATTCTTATTAAATTTTAATTATCTAAGTATAGCTATTTCAGATGATTTTATTTTTGATGTCTCCGAATTAGAGATTACTGAGAAAGGCAACATATATCATGGAACTAATGGTGGTAAAGTTACCACCAGTAATGGAATTGAAATTACAGCTGAAACTTTTAAATACAACAAGCTTACCTCTTTACTTGAAACTAAAGGAAATGTTGTATTGATTGATAAAATTAAAAATATAAAAATAAGTTCAGAACAAATTTTTTACTTAAAAAATAAAGAGCTCGCCTACACTAAAGGAGTAAGTAAAGCTGTAACAAGTGAAGACATTGAGATTAATTCTAATGAATTTCTCAAATATAATAAACTAAGCTCAATTTTAGAAGCAAAAGGTAATGTAGAAATTATTGATAAAGTTGAAAATATGATAATTCATTCTAATCATATTTTTTATTTTAAAAATGAAGATAAATTTTCTACAAAAGGAGTAACAAAAATAGATATAGAAGATGAATATTTAATTAATGGTAGAAATTTAATTTTAGAGCGTAAGGATATGTTTTTATCCTCAGAATTCAAAACTAGAATAAGTGATACCTTCAATAATGTTTATGAACTGAACGATTTTAATTATTTAATAAATGATAAAGTTTTAAAAGGTAATAAAATTAAATTGATCACTAATTACCAATTACAAAATAGTGATGAGTATTTTTTTGAAACTGGATTTTTTAATTTTAAAAATAAAATTTTTTCTTCTAAAGATATTGAAGTTAAATTCTATAAAGAGATGTATGGAGAAAAAGAAAATGATCCAAGGTTGAAAGGTGTTTCTGCTTCTGGAAATGAATTTAAAACCTTTTTAAACAAAGGTAGCTTTACAACCTGTAAACAAGATGAAAATTGTCCTCCTTGGCTTATAGAATCAAAAAAAGTTACTCATGATAAAATTAAAAAACAAATTATATATGATAAAGCTTGGCTAAAAATTTATGACATTCCTGTAGTATATTTTCCAAAATTTTTTCATCCTGACCCTTCTGTTGAGAGACAATCAGGATTTTTAAGGCCTTATTATGAAAACTCAGATACTCTTGGAACAGCATTATATACGCCATACTTTAAAATTATCTCTGATGATAAAGATATGACTTTTAAACCAAGATTTTATGATGATGATAAATATGTTTTTCAAAGCGAATATAGACAAAAAAATGAAAAATCTACTATAATCGCAGATTTTAGTTACACTAAAGGTTATAAATCTAAGCTTAAAGGTGAATTAAAAGACTCAAGAACTCATCTTTTTATTAATACAATTAAGAACCTTAACTTTGATGACTTTTTAAACAGTAGCTTAGAGACTCAATATCAAAAAGTATCGAACGACACTTATTTAAAAATTTTTAATTTAAGTTCTCCACTTCTAGCACAAGATAACAGCGTGTTAGAATCTTTTGTAAAACTTGATCTTGAAAATGAAAATTATGATTTCACTGCGTCCATTGAGCAATTTGAAACATTGTCTGGACTGAACAGTGATAGATTTCAGTACGCCTTACCTGCATATAACTTTTCTTCTGTATATAATAATGAAAAATTTATGGGTAATTTTAACTTTAATTCTTATGGTAATAATACTTTAAAAAATACCAATACTGTTTCCACAAATATAACTAATGATATAAATTATATATCATTAGATAGTTTTTTAGATACTGGAATTCAGACTAATTTTTCTCTATTTGTTAAAAACCTAAATTCAATTGGAAAAAATGATTCAAACAGTAAATCTAGTCCACAGTCTGAAATTATGTCTGCTTATATGTTTAATGCTTACTTCCCTTTAATAAATAACAATGAAGATATGGTCAACACGATTAATCCAAAACTGTCAGTTAGATTTAGTCCACATCAAATGAGAAATCATAAAACTAAAAGTAGCAGAGTCGATGCTACAAATGTATTTAGTTTTAGTAGATTGGGTTTATCAGATTCATTTGAAGAAGGAGGATCATTAACTATTGGTGTTGACTACAAAAAAGAAAAGATAACAATAGTAAATGATGAAAAAGAAATAGAAGATTTTTTTGAAATGAAATTAGCAACAGTAATTAGGGCTGAAAATGAAGAAAATATTCCAATCAACAGCACAATAAATAAGAAAAACTCAAATATTTTAGGTAATATGAATTATAAGGTATCGGAATCTTTTGCAATAAATTATGATTTTTCAATAGATAATGATTTAAACACATTTGAATACAATTCGATTGAAACAGACTTTACTTATAAAAATTTTAATACGCAAATTGCATTCTTGGAGGAAAACGGAGAGTTAGGCAGTGGGAACATATTGAGTAACACAATTCAATATAATTTTGATGACAATAATACATTAAAATTTAAAACAAGGAGAAATCGAGCAATAAACCTTACAGAATATTATGATTTATTATATCAATACAAAAATGATTGTTTAACAGCAGGGATTCAATTTAAGAAAAGATTCTATAATTCTGCAGATATTAAGCCATCTGAAGAAATATTTTTTAGTATAACAATAGTGCCCTTAGGAACTTTTTCACCTGCGCCAATTATTCCATCAAGAGTGCTAAATGAAAATTAAATGAAAATTTTTTTATATATATTATTATTTTTTTTAAACTTTAAATATACTTTAGCTCTTGAAAGCAAAATAATTTATAAAATTGAAAATGAAATAATCACTAATATTGATATAAAAAATGAATACAAATACTTATTAGCTTTAAATAATGAACTACAAAAATTAGATAACGAAAAAAAATTTAATATTTCAAAAAATTCTATTATTATGGAAAAAATTAAAAAAGTTGAAATATTAAAAAATTTTAAAGATTTAAATATAAATACAAACTACTTAAATAGGGTCATTGAAAGTATTTATTTAAAAATAGGATTAAATTCACTTACTGAATTTAAGATTTACCTAAAAGAATACAATATAAAAATAGAAGAAATAGAGGAGAAGTTAACAATTGATGCATTGTGGAATGAAATTATTATTGAAAAATATAGTTCAAAAATTGATATAAATGCTGAAAGACTAAAAGCAGAAATAGACAACAACAATCAATTAACTTCCAGAAATTATTTATTATCTGAGATTGTATTTGAAATTAAAAATAAAATGGAATTAGACGAAAAATATAACTTAGTTAAAAAAAATATAGAAGAGATAGGTTTTGAAAATACATCTTCAACTTTCAGTGTTGCGGAATCAAGAAAAAATGGTGGTAATATTGGGTGGGTTAATGAGCAATCTCTCAATCAAACAATTAAAAAAAATCTTTTGTTATTAAATAAAGGAGATATTAGTAAACCTTTCTTCATACCTAGTGGTGTATTAATTTTAAAGATTAATGATATTAAAAATGAAGTTAAAAAAAGAGACCTAGAGTTAGAATTAAAAGATGCTATTAATTATCAAAAAAATAAACAACTAAATCAATATTCAAAAATATACTTTGATAAAATTAAAAAAAATATTGAATTTAATGAGTAATCAACCAATAATTTTAGTGGGTGGTGAGCCAAATAGTGTATTTTTAGAAATCTTTTTTAAAAGTATAAAAGCACATCACTATAAAAGTCCAATAATACTTATCGTTTCTAAAGAACTACTTGAACAGCAAATGAAAAAATTAGGTTTTACTTTCGAAATAAATGATATTGATAAAAAGCTAAAAGATTTCTCTAAATTGAATAATAATAAAATTAATGTAATTAATGTTGATTATGACTTTAAAGAATGTTTTGAGAAAATTACTGGTAAATCAAATAAGTATATAAATGAAACTTTTGAAACTGCTATTAACATTATAAAGAAAAATAATTTTTCTAAATTTATTAATGGTCCTATTTCAAAGAAATATTTTTTAAAGGGAAAAACCTTAGGTGTTACAGAATATCTAGCAAATAAAATGAAAAAAAAAAAGTTTGCAATGTTAATCTTTAATAAAAACTTATCAGTTAGTCCGCTAACAACACATCTTGCTTTAAAAGATGTTCATAAGAAAATCACAAAACAAAAAATATATACTCAGGTTGAGCTCATTAATAACTTTTACAAAATAAAGTTTAATAAACTTCCAAGAATAGCAATAACTGGTTTAAATCCTCACTGTGAAAGTAATTTTAAAAATTCTGAAGAAGATAAAATAATAATTCCAGCTATTAAAAAATTACAATTAAAAAATACTCGAATAAATGGCCCATTTGCTGCTGATACTATTTTTACAAAGTCATTATTAATTAAATATGACGTAATTATTGGCATGTATCACGATCAAGTGCTTTCTCCCATGAAGGCTCTATTTAACTTCGATGCAATAAATATTACTTTGGGGTTGCCATTTATTCGAATTTCCCCCGATCATGGTCCAAATTATTCTATGTTAGGTAAAAATTTATCTGATCCGAAAAGCTTAATACAAGCCTTAAAGTTTTTGGATAAATAAGTGTATATAAAAGCAAAAAAAAGTCTTGGACAAAACTTCTTGATAGATAGAGAGGTGCTTGAAAAAATTATATCCATAACAAATATAGCTGACAAAGAAGTCTTGGAAATCGGTCCTGGTAGTGGAAATTTAACTACATATATTCTAAAACAAAAACCAAAGAAGCTCTATGTTGTAGAAAAGGATGATAATTTAATCATACTACTAAAAGAAAAGTTTGATACTAAAATAGATATTATCAATGATGATATTTTAAAGGTATCAGAAGATAAGATCTCAGATCAAAAATTATCTGTCTTTGGTAATTTACCATACAATATATCCACTGAAATCTTATCTAGGTGGATTCTTAATTTAGGTTCAAATTTTTGGTTTGAAAGTCTAATATTGATGTTCCAAAAAGAAGTTGCTGATAGAATTATATCTGAATTTAATAACTCTAAGTATGGTAGGCTTTCAATTTTATCCAGCTGGAAACTTGATGTAAAAAAAATAATAGATATTAAACCACAAAGTTTTTCACCAAGACCAAAAATAGATAGTTCCTTACTTTTATTCACTCCAAAAGAAAATTTTTTTGAATTAAAGGATCCTAAAAACCTAGAAAAGATTACAAGAATATTTTTTAGTCAAAGAAGAAAGATGTTAAAAAAACCCTTCAATCAAGTTTTTGCTAATGGAAAACAAGTTGCAGAGAAATTTGGCATTGATCTTAATCTTAGACCTCAAAATCTTGAACCTGAAATGTATTTCAAACTTGTAAAAGAATATGAAAACTTAAGAGGTTAATTTCTCAACATGCTTTCTGATGAAATCTTTATCATAGTCTTTTGAACCATTGTTAATTTCAGCATCAATTAAACTGCTAATTTTTGAATAACATTCTTCTAAATTATCATTAATAATTACGTAGTCGTAATTAATCCAATGCAAGACATCTCTACTAAATTCTTTCATGCGCTCTTCTACTATTAATTTATCTTTCATATCTCTATTAGATAATCTTTCAAATAGTATTTCTTTACTTGGAGGTAAAATAAAAAAAGTAATTAATTTATAATTTAATTTTTTATTTTTAATTTGATCAGCTCCTTGCCAATCAATATCGAATATTACATTTTCACTTTTTTCTAATTTTTCAATTACCGGCGTTCTAGTTGTTCCATAAAGGTGGTTAAATACTTTTGCATATTCTAAGAACTCTTCATTTTTTATTAGATTTTTAAATTTATCATGATCAACAAAGTAGTAATCTTTGTTTGCAATTTCACTAAGCCTGGGTTTTCTTGTGGTGTGAGAAACTGAAATATGAAAAATTTTTTTTTTAGAGAGAAGTTTTACTAAAGTTGTTTTACCTGCCCCAGATGGGGATGATAATATTACCATTATCCCATCTTTTTTTATGGACATTTAATTTCTAGTTCGCTTTGCCTGCTATAAAGTTAACAGCGTCACCTACAGTAAGAATTTTTTCAGCTTCACTATCTGAAATTTCTGAACCAAATTCTTCTTCAAAAGCCATTACTAACTCAACTGTATCTAAACTATCTGCTCCAAGATCGTCTATAAAGCTTGAATCATCTAATACTTTAGCTTCATCAATACCTAAATGATCTGCTACAATTTTCTTAACCTTGCTTGAAATTTCTTCTGACATAATTGTTCCCTTTTGTTATAAATCGTTAATAGTTGAAAAAGTAGTTTTGTCAACCCAAATACATGCCACCATTAACATGCAATGTTTCTCCGTTAATATAGTCTGACTGATCTGAACTTAAGAAATTAACTGCGTTAGCTATATCTTCAGGCTTACCTAGTCTATTAGATGGAATTTTAGTAATTATTGTTTCTTTAAATTTTTCATCTATTTGATCTGTCATAGCAGTACTTATAAAGCCTGGAGATATGCAATTAACATTAATATTTTTTTTTGCATATTCGATTGCTAAACTTTTTGACATTGCAACTATTCCTGCCTTAGATGCTGTGTAATTTGCTTGTCCAACATTACCAGTATGCCCAACAACTGAAGTTATATTAATAATTTTTCCAGATTTATTTTTAAGCATTTTCTTTATTGAATATTTACACATTAGAAATGTGGAGGTTAAATTAATATTTATCACTTTTGACCACTCTTCTAAGCTCATCCTAATAGTGAGGTTATCTTTTGTAATACCTGCATTATTAACAATGCAATCTAATGAACCACCTAATTCCTTTGTGGCATTTTCTATAAATTCTTCAATTTTAGCGTGTTGAGAAATATCAAATTTAATAATTTTTATATTGTTAAATTTTTCTTTTAACTCTTCTAGCTTTTCAATTCTTGTGCCAGTAGCTAAAATATTTGCACCATTTTGACTTAACTTTTCAACTATAGAATTACCAATTCCACCAGAGGCACCTGTTACTACAATATTTTTATCTTTTAAACTACTCATTGATATTAATTAACTTTATATCCTCTTCTGAATTTATTGCACTAACTTTAACATTTCTGTCAATTCTTTTTATTAATCCTGATAAAACTTTACCAGGTCCTATTTCTATAAACTCTGTAACACCCTTCTCAATCATTAATAAAACACTTTCACGCCAACGAACACTGTTTTCAATTTGTTTAACTAATAATTCTTTTAGTTCATTTGAATTAGATATTTCTTTTCCTGTTACATTTGAAATAAGGGTATTTTTAGGTTCATTAAAATTTAATTTTGCTATTTCATCTTTCATTATAAGTGTTGCATTATTCATTAATTTACAATGAAACGGAGCACTAACTGGTAGTTTAATATTTTTAATATTTGAAGCCTTCAAATCAACCATAATTTTCTCTAGGTCTTCAATTTTTCCACTTAATACAATTTGGCCTACAGAATTATCGTTTGCAATAAAGCATTCATATTTATCTTTATTTTCATCAATAATTTTTTTTATTATTTCAATTTCAGAACCCAAAATTGCAACCATTCCACCCACTCCTTTTGGAACAGAGTTTTGCATCGCATTACCTCTAATTTTTAATATTTTTAAAGTATCTGAAAATGATAGCGACCCAGCAACAGTTAAAGCAGAGTATTCTCCTAAAGAATGCCCTGCATAAAATTTTGCTTTATCTAAATCAATTTTGAACTCTTCTTTGATTAACTTGAATATTGAATAACTGAGTAAAAATATTGCTGGCTGAGTATTTTCAGTTAAGTCTAATTCTTCTTTAGGGCCATTTAAGATAAGTTTTGATAGTGAGAAACCAAGTGTATCATCTGCTTCCTTGAATAAATCTTGAACTAAGCTATATTTAGAATGAAGGTCTTTACCCATTCCTACTAATTGTGAGCCTTGACCTGGGAAAATAACAGAAAACATTTAAATATCTAAAGTTTATTATGGTTTTAAGTGTTGTAATTCAATAATTATAATAGTATATCCTCACTTTTTATTAA
>Ga0209383_1001651_pt1 | contig 13806 bp, 32 predicted proteins | sample CoawatmetaG02DNA_FD_187510 | JGI IMG/M metagenome (GOLD analysis project Ga0209383, IMG submission 187510) | Marine microbial communities from the West Antarctic Peninsula - Coastal water metaG029-DNA (SPAdes) (version 2) | ecosystem: Environmental > Aquatic > Marine > Coastal ... | reverse complement strand
CCAATGACTTACGTATGTCATCCGTAGTAAGTCCTGTACGTGTAGCTCCTGATATAGGACAACTATTTTTGTAACAGTTCCACACAATATTACCCATGTCATTTGTAATAGTAAAAGTATTCTTAGTCTTACAACTTGGGCAAGCCATGCGTTTACTTTCACCATTACTAAGTGATAGATCATTTATAATATCATGTATATTCATATTATATAACTTTCTATGTTACTCGTAAGTACTCGATTGTACACTTACATTTCTCTGTGTCAAGGCACTATTTGCAGAAGCGTAAGTATGTTTCATATATGGTTTCACAGAAGACACATGTGTGTGTCCTGTCACTGACATAACTTGGGGTAAAGGTACGCCCTTATCTATCATCTGTGTTACCCCAGTTCTACGTAAGTCCATAAGACGTAGCTCTTCAGGCAGTCCAGCTAGTCGCATGACACGTCTGCCTACCTTAGATAGACGTTCCATTGCATAGACATTGTAGCTGCCAGCCACAGGACGTGGGTGTGGTGCAACATACTTCTGAAAACCAAAGTCATTATGTTGTTGCTTCAACATGTGCAGTAGATTGTCAGAGATAGGAAGGCTAACGTCTGCCCTACGTTTACTCTGCTCTAGTTGCAGCTTACCTTGCGTCAAGTCTACGTTGTCCCACTCTAACATACGCATGTCTCCTAACCTCTGACACCATTCGTATGCCATCTGTACAATGAGTCCAATGTTGCGGTACTCAAAGTCGCTGTACGCTTTATCAAGGAACCCGACAACTTCACCATGTGACCACACCACCTTGCGTTGAGGCACAGACTTACGTTTTATTTTAGACCAAGGGTTTTGTGTGGCGTACTCCATTTGTATAGCGTAGTTGTATATCCTACTGGCACAAGTGGCAGCATGATTAGCAAATGGTACACCACGCTTAACCCATTCTTCGTAGGCTTGCTTGGCAACCTTGGATGTAACAGTGGTGTACTTACGTGTACCCATAGACTGATGTAGTATCGTAAGAAAGTATCTGTAGTCTACCTTAGTTGTATCACGTAACATATTGAAATCATTAGATTGATAGTAGAAGTTAATCAAGTCTGTTACCTTGCTGCCCTTGTGTAGTTTGGCGATGTGAAGTTTTTCCTCACGCCATGTGTCGATGTTATCATTGTGTTGTTTAACTAACTTACACACTTGCCTTAGGTCTGTGCCATAAGTCTCTCGTATAACTAAGCCTTCGTCCACTAGTATCTGTGGTGGGTTAAAGCGGTATGAGATCACCCCTGAGGGTGACACTCGTTCTTGTACGTAGCGTGGTAGCTTAGACATTAAGCTGCTTCCAAGTAACGAAAGCGATCATCACTAACCCACTTGCTTACCTCTTGCTCACGTGACCACATGCTGATTGCCTGTGTGTCATTGCCTGTTGTCTTGAGGTTGAAGCCATTACGTTCATCAGCATAGCTGGCATAGTTAGTCATAGCACTATACAATGCAAACTTATTGTGACCACGTGTTCCTGCCTCTTGCATATACAAACTGTACATACGCTCAGACTTACGCTTAGACCCTAGCATGTCATCAAGCAGAGTGCTTACGTCTACATACTTGAGGTCTGTGTTAGCCCACACCTGCATCTTCTCTGCCTGTGTATAGAAGTCAGTCCTTGCACGATTTAATTCATAGATAAAACTATTCATCGTGAAGTTAGACGTGTTCTTCTTACGCACCTTGTCGTGGTCACCAGTAATCATACCATTGGTACAGAAGAAATCTATCGCACCAAAGTATACTTGATTGCTACATGACCCATCAATACCGTGAAGGCTTATGATACGATTGCCAATGGATGTCTCGAACTTATCTGTCTTGATAGTTGACGTGACGTTAGGCAGGGTGATGTCAAGCATAGCCCATGCACCATTACGTGCTGTATTAAAGTTGAAGTCAGCGTCTTCAAGATCCTGTGCGGATAGTGTCTCTGTTGCAGTGTCAACTACACCACGAAAGAAGTCACCATGTGACGCACATCTAAAAGATTTACCAACAATACCAAGGGGTTGGCCTGTCATTTCATTGATGACATATTTCTTGTCGTGCATACGAGTGTCCTCAAATGTTACGTCGAAGTCTAAGTGAAAGGGAATATCAAAAGGCATACTGTTCTCCTATGTTTGTATGTGTGGCAACTGTGCCATAGTTGTATAGTACATGTCTACACTGTAATAGTAACGGTAAGCTATTCATAGAACTTATGTGATCCATATGTCACAGTAATGTCTAGCATAGCAGACCAGTAGGGCTTAACGTACCGTGCATGGTAGTGAGTAGCACCCTTAGTTGGATCAGGAACTTTACCTGACAGTGCATTGTCTGCCACTATCAAAGCTCTTGCCCATGCTATCTCTTCGTGTGCTGTGTCTGACTTACCATCACAGTACCAGCTAAACTGACAGCGGTGCTTACCTTTGGTATAGCCCTGTTGTACAACTGAACAGGCATCATCAGGCCACCTATCATGTTGCACTCTGTTTAATACTACGTGTGCTACTGCATACTGTCCCACCATAGGCTCACTTCGTGCCTCATGGTAAACGTTCAATGCTACACACATTAATGCTGCACTAATCATTTGTTATCTCCTAATCTGTTTGATCTATGACTATAAAATTATACTCAGGAAGTATCTTCCGAACATGCTCTGGACTATACGCCATCACATAAATTGTAACACGCTTGTTTTCATAATCATCAAACTCAACATAGTATCTAATCATTTTTTATAATCCTTTGTTTGAGGGATTGGATGACCAGACCAATCGTCACAGGGGTCATCCTCTCTTCCGTTATTGTAGGGCAATGGGTGCTGGGTGTATATAACCATAGCTTGTGTATTCCTTATGTATGTACTCCGCACAGTCTACAAATTCTACCTGTGCATCTGGATGATTAAACAAAGCCATGTGTATTGCGAACTCAGTTGCAGTGGCCCAGCTATTTACAGCAGGGTACGTGTCATCTAACTTAACGACTGACACTGTACCGTCTACCTCAATGGTCACATCATATGCCATTACTGCCATAGATTAATCTTCATCATCATCACAGTAACATGGTAACTCAGACACTGCGTCCTTAGTTATCTGTGGGAACCAATCACTTAAACTGATCTCAGCCTGATCAATTGCAATCATGTCTTCAGCGTCTACTTTATACCCCTCGTGGCATGAGAAGTCAGCGTGACGTAGAGTTATGTATGCCTGTTTGAGTGCCCTAAGTTGACCTTTAGATAGTGAAGTTGCACGGTCATTACGCTTTACCATCTTAGCTTCACGTTTAATCTGCCATTGCTCATGAGGTGTTAGTTCTACTGCCTCAGTTTTTGTAGTGTTAGCCATATTATGCTGCTCCCTTTAGTTTTGCATCTACTTCTTTGATCCACTTGACCAACACCTTACGCTGTCGAACAAGCAAGCCACGCTCTGTGTTACGCTTACGTTTGATTAGCTTAAGTGTGTGCATCATCTGTACACGATACTTAACACGCTCCACATACTCATTCATATCATCTGCAATCTGTTTAATACCTTTAGTATCATAGTTCTCTACTATGTAGTCATCTAAAGTTGCGTAGTTGTAGGTAAGCATTTCAGCTTTCTTCATGTGAAATGTATGCTTGACATACAACTCAGGCTTGATTGCTTTAACTACTGGGCGGGTTGTTGTGTTAGTGTTGGTCATAGCTGGTTTCTCCTATGCTACGTTAAGTTGAAGTGTTACATCTATTTCATACCAACCTGTCGGCATACATAGATGTGTTTGGTTTCGTGTTAGGTCTACCAGTAGATCACCGACAGACATACTTGAGGGCTTGGCGATAGGGTATGTTGTTATGTCCCCTAGTCCATAGCTGTTACCCTCATCAAAGATAGCCTCAAAGGGTGTTCGATTACCTACGGTAGACTTGTCGTGCATAATCATAGTAGGCTCATACATATCGTGGTACAAGGCATCTTCAACAGCAGTCTTTGCTGTGTCGTTAGTTGGCATACCAAGTGCAAAGTATGCACTAGCGTATACACTGTTGGGTTTATTGTTGATGTGTTCTACAACTGCTTGTGATTTCTTACGTTGGTATATCATGTACGTTGCCATGTCAAGCTATCCTTTTGCTTTTAAAATTAGTAGTGCCATGCTGCAATTGCAACTTGGTATTCCTTGCAACCTTACGGCTACGCTTCCATTCATCACGCTTTAATTTAGGTCCGACATCGGACTTAACTTTAGTCATCTTGATGAAGTTCTGCATTTCGTATTGCATCATACGTGTCCTTTCGTCTGTTACGTTTAGCTTTGCTACCCTTCTTAGGCAGCACTACCTGTGGGGCTTTGCGCTCTTGCAACATAGCCTTTGCCACAGGATTTACAATCCCCACTGATACTTTTTTAATCATTACTCAAACCCATATGTTACACATTCAACGTGGAACCTAGACACTACGTCACCAGTATCTAAGGCACGGTTGGCACGATTGCCAGCTACATAGAAGCACCAGCTATTCCACCAGTATTCTGCTGATGATTCGTAATTTGACGCTGAAAGTTGGCCTCGCAGATCATGACATAACTGTACATACTCTGCTATCTTGCGGCGTATAGTAGGTTCTTTAGCCTTCATGTTTAGCTTGACGGCACTGCTAGACACATCAAACCTTGTAAGGTTATGGCTATCTAAACAGGCTGTATTAAAGCCTAAGCATTGTGCAAAGAATGCAGCCTTGACCATGCCAAGATTAGGCACGTTGATAAACAGTCGTATGATTTCCTGACATCCCATAGGTGTATCATAGCCATACTTGTCAGCTATGTCGTACACTTTGCCATACAAGTAATCGGCATTGTCTATAAGGTACATGTAGCCTTCAGCTTTTTTGCCCCATAGGCAGTCAGCTTGGTAGACGTCACGTTCAACCTTGACCATGCTACCTTTGACGGTAGACAAGCCAGCTTGTATTGTAAGCAATACGAATAGGCCAGTGTTGACTAGGGCATCAGGGCCACGCCATTTCACAAAGGCTTTGATCTCATTTACGTCACGTTGGTACATTTATTTATCCTTCCAAAATATTGAGTGCCATTCACTGGGCGTGATACCTGTTTTAAGAAACTCACGTTCATCGGCAGATAGATCTGGCATCACGTCTTGTATGGGTACGCCTTCCATCCACAATGTAATCTGCTTTTCAGACACTTCTATATTCATTTCATTTAGAGTGCCAGACATCATGGATCTTTTACCAACTAACATTTTATTTATCCTTTAAGTTAGGTCCGACATCGGACTTAATAAGCATCTTATATTCAAGTGTCAACCCATCCAGTATCTTCACGAAACTCGACTAGGTTATCATCGGCATCGTATACCTTATGTATGTTAGGGCCATTGCCAAACTTAGCCAATCGTCTAGCCGTATCTAAACGTGCTTGCAATCGTTGCAAACGTGTTTGCTTAGGTGTCGGCATAGCCCTAACATTACTATTATGCTGAATGTATTTCATACATTGTACCTTTCAGATTAGTGGTTTGATTGGTATTAGTAAGCAACACCTTAATAGGTGCTACCCAGAATATCAATCTTTATTTGAGGTCAGCGTCCTGTAGCTTATAACTAAGCTGCATAATGCTATCATATACAGCGCCGAGTGCTTGATTAGATCTGTCACCCGTTGCCATAGCCGCAGCAATGTCACGCAATTCTTTTACTGTTTGTATATTGTCCATTTTGTATTCCTTTTTTGGTTGAGTGGTAACAGCCTAAGCTGCTACCTCAGTTTTAGTTAGGTCCGACATCGGACTAAGCAAACTTGTGCATCTTACGTTCACTTACACGGTTAGGCTTGTGCTCAAAGTACACAGAACGCTTGCCAAAGTGTACGGCATTTGTGCATTTACCAAACGTGATTTTATATCCACGTGATTTGACAATACGTTTGCGAGTTAAGCCTTTGATACCTAACACATTAAAACGAAAGCCTTTGGTATTATCATTAAGATTTTTTATAGATACTAGTGCCATTGTTTGATCCTTTCACGATCAAGTTAAAATATCATAGTACCCAAATGTTATGCGGATACTAAACTAATTTAACTTAGCATTGTAGTGGTAACAGCCTAAGCTGCTACCTTTGTTTGTGTTTCGTTTACATCCACATTTGCCAATAGCATCTCTGCTACATCCATTATGTCTATTTCATTTGCTTTGCAAACTGCGACTAGATGCTTGTATACTTCCTCAGCGGTTATGCTACCGCCATCTGAAGCCTTAGGTCCGACATCGGACTTAACCTCTGCCTCAGCTTCAACCTCAGCCTCTGGCTTTGACGCTATCGCTACCGCCTTTTGCAAGGCAGACAATGATGTGAAGCCTTTCTTGCTATCAGCAATAAACTTGCGGCAATCGGTTTCGTTGTCAGCAAACCACATGGCCTCTGCCCTACGCCGCTTGTCTATTGTATGCAGATGACAATCACGGATTCGTTGGGCTGATATACGTTCGCCGCCTTCAGCCTTGAGTTCGAGCATAAGCTTTCCAAGCCGTGTGTCAAAGCCATCAACTTTTGTGAAGCCATCGAAACGCTTCATGTCTGCCTTTACGATCTTGTCCCACTGCTCGGCTAACGCTTTGCCGTGATCCTCTAATGTGTTTATGTTCTGAGCTTGTAAGTTGGTCATCCGATTTTCCTTTTCGGTAGGTTTGAAGTTGTGCCATTAAACAATCAGTTCTCACCACAGATGTCAACACCCTATTTTACTACGTAGTAGTAGTTCAGCAAATTAGGTCCGACATCGGACTTAACTCAGCCCAAAACGAATCACTTGCCTCGTGCCTACACATGTGTGTGGATGTGTGTGGATGTGTGTGGATGTGTGTGGATGTGTAGCGTACATCTGCGCAGATGCATGTGACCACATGCGTTAGGGGGGTGGGTATGTGGAAAACATTGGGATGTGCTTTTGAGATCTATTTGATGGTGATTGTTTATATGCATCGGCGCTGCTACACGCCTTCACTTCTCACACGCCCGCCCTCACATCACATTGTGCATGGGCAACTGATTGTGTAACACTTGCCGAGTTCTTGTAAGTACCTGTAAACATTGATGATTTGTGTTGCATGGTGGCTTATGCCTCGCATTATGCGTACACCTACACACGTACATGTAACGTGGGCGCACATACACGCACACATATGCGGGTGCGCAGGGGCCACCGGGGGGGTGTACGTATATATGCATGTATCCCAACACGGATCAGGAAAATGTAGTGTTAACCACATTACATATATAGTGGTTTACAGTTAGGTGTGATCACAAATGTATGTATATGTGGTCACAAAGAGGTGTGATATATGTGCAACATAGTCACATTAATAAATATAATGCTACCATTGTACGATTTAGTATTGACATGGTATTCAAAATGTGTAAAACTATACAAGAGAGAGAGATTGGGTAGGTCACTATAAGTGATACACGTACAGTATACACTTAAACTATATATACTTACCTATAAATAATATATATGTATAATAACATATAAGTATACACGTACAGTGATACACTTAAGTGACACATATTATAACTATACATGTAGGATAATCGCTGTTAAGCGAGGATTATTTATATTTGTACATAAAAAGTATTGACAATGACAAAGAAATCAGTAAAACTAAGGACAGACAATGTTCTTGAAGAGTTCTATAAGCACGTATTGCGTGGTAATCTTGAAGACTTACATATTCCCCACAGTGATGTATACTATGTACGTGAAGCAGTGCAGAATCATTACGGTAAACCATTTACCTTAGAGCATGTAGAGTGGGCTATGCGTAAAGAAGGATGGATTGATGGCAATACCCGAAAGAGTTAAGACTAAAATGAAAGACGAAGGGCTGTCTGGTGTAAATAAACCTAAGCGTACACCTAGCCACCCTAAGAAGTCACACTGCGTAATGGCTAAAGAAGGTGACACTTATAAATTTATAAGGTTTGGACAGCAAGGCGTAAGTGGTGCTGGTAAGAATCCTTCAACTGCTAAAGATAAAGCTCGTAAGAAAAGTTATTATGCAAGACACAATGCGCAAGACTCTAAGCCTAGTAAGCTAAGTGCTCGTTATTGGTCACACAAAGTAAAATGGTAAAGGAATAATACAATGGCAGGACTAGACAAATCACAAAGACCTCAAATGCGCTCTAGATCTATAGGGGCTAGTAGACCTAATGATCCTGCTACTAGCGGAACAAAGGCACTACAACCTATGGCAGATAAACCTATGGCACAATCTGCTCTTGGTAAAATGTCTATTCCCCAACTACAACGAATGCTTAAAACAGAAAAAAATCCTGAGACACGTCAAAGGATAGTAGATGCCCTACGTAAGGCTACAAGTATAGTTAAGGGTGAGAAAAAGTTTATAGATAAGATGACGGATAAAGCATCTAAGTTGTCTGAGGGTGGACTTACACAACCTACAAAAAACCAAACTGGTTTAAAGAAACTGCCTACTGCTGTACGTAATAAGATGGGCTTCTTTAAAAGTGGTGGCATGGCTCCTTCAGGTAACAATGATATGCGTAAAGGTGGTATGTTTAAGTAACCATAACATCAAAAGGGAATAAACAATTATGACAACATCAAAAGTAGCATCTGAAGCACGAAGAGAATCATCAGCCGTGGCAGCAAACAGGATGAAAGAAAAGTTTGATGGACTGAAAGCAGGTATCTTAACAAGATATGAGGACTCTGGTACAAGTGGTGCGGCACAGCAGAAGAAAGAGCTTGCTGCACTTGAGATTAAAAAGAAAGCTGCACTTGCTAAGCTACGTGAAAAACAAGCTAAAGATATAAAGAGTGTGAAGCGTTATGGCAAAGATGCCATGAAGGCTAGAACGTTTGCTTCATACAGTGAGGGTGGCCTAACTTCTTCAGGTAACAATGATATGCGTAAAGGGGGCATGTTTAAGTAATGTCATTAACTAATCAAAACAAAACTAAAGTTAAGAAAGTTATTAAAGGTTTGAATAAAGCCTCTAAGCTACATGCAGGTCAAGCTAAGACATTGAAGGGTATGGTTAATGGCAAAGCAAAAAGACCCAAAGCTAGGAACAGGTAAGAAGCCTAAAGGTTCTGGTCGTAGGTTATATACAGACGAGAACCCTAAAGATACCGTACCCATTAAGTTTGCTACTGTAGCAGATGCAAAAGCTACAATAGCTAAAGTTAAAAGAATAGACAAACCTTACGCAAGAAAGATTCAGATATTGACGGTAGCTGAACAACGTGCTAAAGTTATGAAGAAGACAACCATAGCGGAACTCTTCAGAAAAGCTAAAGCAGACTTGCGAAGGAAACATAATGCCGTATCTACAAAGTAACATACCTCACTTTAAGGCATGGGTAAGACGAGAGTACACAAAGAACCTAGAAGAGTATCACGGAGAGTTTCTACATTGTATGGTGGTTGCAGTAACAACAATGCCAAACAGAACTCTAAGCTTCCAGGTTATATTTACAGGCTGTGAGTCAGATGATTCAGAAGAAGAACAGAATGTACATGGGGGAGCAATGTGGGCTAGGATGCCTCTAACAGCCCTAGTAGCAGACACAGCTTACGAAGAGTGGCCTGAAGCACTACCACCTTATCTAGCACAACCTTGGGACTGTATGTCTCACACACACAGTGTTTATAAGATAGAACGTGCAAGCCCAGCTCCTTGGATAGCAAAGATAGACGGGGAATTTTACCCAGCTAAGTATTACTTCACTGTTGACTACACAGATAATGAAGTAGCAGACGATCCTGCACAACACAAACAGTCTCATATTTTAGAGCTGTTAGACGCAGGTAAGTATACTGGTAACATAGTTGCGTTACCTAATAATAGAGTGAGAGTAACTCACCCAGCTTGGTTTGAAACAGGAGATGGTCCTCCTGACTTTAAACCTAATCAACATACTTTTAATTCAAAGGAAGATGTTGAGTACGTTTGGGACACGCAACGTGTTTTCAATAACTTATATCAGGAGCCAGAAGAATGAAAATGAAGAAAAAGGGTGCAGCTAAGGGCGGCATGATGAAGAAAAAAGGTGCTGCCAAAGGTGGTATGATGAAGAAAAAAGGATATGCCGCTGGTGGTCTACCTATGACTACCGTTAATGGAATGAAAGTACCTAAGTTTGCAGCAGATGGTAAGGGTGCAAATGATATGAAAAAAGGTATGAAAGCAGGTGGCATGGCTAAAAAGGGTTATGCCAAAGGTGGAATGAAAAAAGGCTATGCTAAAGGTGGTAAGGTTATGACTTACAATCTTGGTGGAATGGTTAAGTCCCAAACAAACAATCTGAAGAAGGGTAAGTAAATATGGCTACCCTTACAGAGTATCTTAATGCAAAGATTAAAGCAAAAGGCTCTACTCTTTCTAAAGAAAAAGCAAAAGCTAAAAAATATAAAAGTATTTCTGCAGCTAAAAAAGCAGGTGCTTTGTACTACACAAATAAAGAAGGTAAGGTTATGGCTGCTGTATTTGCAGAAGACCTTAAAAAACCATTAGCACCTAAAAAATCTGCTAGGCCTAAAGCTCGTCCTAAACCAGTTTCTGAAGCAGTCTTTGTTGAAAGAGAAAATACAAGGATGAGGGCAGAAGAAAAGGCTGCTTATGAGAAAAAACTATTAGAAGCTATGAACGCTGTAGGCATAACTGACAAGACTAGGAAAGCAAGGGGTTTTGATCCTATGAATCTAGCTGGGCCAAGTGCCGCAGCACGTAAAAAATTAGCTGCTAAAAAATTAGCTGCTAAAAAGAAAAAACCCACTAAAAAGAAATCAAATATAAAATAGTGGCGTACCCACAGGAACAAGTAACGTGGTAATACCACAAAAAAAGGAATATAATCATGGCAACAACTATACTCACTCAAGGTATTGAGGAATATGAAAGCAATATCACATTTGGTGATGGTATTGATATTACAGGATCAATTAAAACTACTGCAGGTTCTCACATGCAGTATACTGAAGCTGCAGGATATGCTGCCTCTGACTTCTTAGTTGGTAAAGGTAGTAGCTCATACGGAACAGTAGATCCATTTACTTCTGGAGCAAGCCAACTATTTCCATTAGGAAGTAAACTACTCTATGGTAACACTACATACCGTTACTGTAAGATGGCTGCAACTGCAGTAACAGCAGGTAAGTGTGTAACTCACGCTGCCTCTATTGCACACCACTTTGATCTAGCCCCTACTGCTGACGTAGCTGCTGGTGAAACTGCAATCTCAGTAGAAACTGCTGGTGATACTGACATTACACTTAATCAATATGCAGGTGGTTACTTGTATATTAATGATGGTGCAGGTGAAGGTCAGATGCTCCGTATCCGTTCTAACCCAGCACACGATCACTCAAGTGATCCTTCTATTGTTATCACTACTTATGATGACTTAGCAACAGCTATTACAGCTTCTTCTAGCACACGAATTACTCTTATCGCTGATCCACTCAGTGCTTTGATTGTTCAGGCTGCTACAACTACAGGCGCAACAATGGGTGTCACAGTAGTAGACATGGCTGCTTCTCACTTCGGTTGGATGGCAGTATCAGGTCCACAGACTGTACTTACTTCAGGTACACTTGTTGTAGGTAACCATGCTGTACCTTTGGGTGCTTCTGGTGCTGTTGGTCCTGCTGCAGGGGATGTTATTCAGGTAATTGGTACAGTTATGATTGTTAACGTAACTACTGACTACTCACTGATTAACCTTTATGGCATTGTCTAATGATGTATCAAACTAACTTACAAGGAGCGAGTACTGCTTTAAGTTGGGGTGTACAGACTGTATTGACTGTTAGTACCACTACGTTACACGTTGACGTTAGTGATACTAACATGATTTATCTGCATACAACTTTGCCAATCTATATTAGTTTTACTGCGGCAGAGGCAGATATTGTAACAGCGAATGATTTAATTCTTGAAGTCCCTCGACTGCTTACACCGTCTGATGATTCTGTAGTATATGTTCCTACAACGTATACTCTTGTCGTACCTAATGCGGTAGACCCTACAGAAACAAAAGCACTAAACCCTACTGCATCAGTAATAAAGATGAATCTCTTAAGGGGGATATCTTCTAATGCTACAGTGAGAGTGATTCTCGCATAAAAAAGTAACCTCGTTGTGTAATAAATGCATAACGGGGTTGCACTATTATCTGTTTTAATTTAGACTAAAATGTGTAAAACTATCTCCAGCACAACAACAAGGAGACAGTGCATGTTTAGAAAATTAATTAAAATGATTCAAATCAGCCAAGAAAAAAGAGTAGCTCATTGGCAGCTACGAAATATGTCAGACAATCAGTTAAAAGATATAGGAGTTACACGTGGTGAAATCGAAGGCAAAATCTACCGTCAATGCGGCAGGTAATTATACTAAGCCTAGTATGCGTAAGTCTCTTGTAGCTTCTGTAAAGGCTGGCTCTTCAGGTGGTAAACCTGGGCAGTGGTCTGCACGTAAGGCTCAAATGGTTGCAAAACAATATAAAGCAAAGGGTGGTGGTTACAAATGAGAAAATATTTAAAAAGACTTTGGTGCGCTTTAATAAATAAGAAGTGTAATAAAGAGTGTAAATGCTGTTAACATGGCTTTAGCTAAATCCCAAAAGAGCTTAAAATCATGGTCCAAACAAAAGTGGCGTACAAAGAGTGGCAAGCCCAGTGCTAAAACTGGTGAGCGTTATCTACCTGCTAAGGCTATCAAGTCTCTTACTCCTGCTGAGTACGCCACTACAACCAGAGCTAAGCGAGCAGGCACTAAGGCAGGTAAGCAGCATGTGGCTCAACCTAAAAAAATTGCAAAAAAGACAAGACCCTACAGGAAAGTAACATAATGACTCGTAATCTTACGGAAAAACAACAGAAATTTTTAGATGTGTTGTTTGAAGAAGCACAGGGTAATCCAGTAAAAGCACTTAAGATTGCTGAATATGCTCATGGTGTATCTTCTACAACTGTTTTAAATGCTTTGCAAGACGAAGTTGCAGAGTTAACTAAGAAGTTTATCTCTACCCGTGGGCCACAAGCAGCTTGGTCTTTAATGGAAGTACTAAACAATCCTACAGACTTAGGTAACAAAGAGAAAATGGCAGCAGCTAAAGATCTTCTTGACAGGGCTGGTTTTGTTAAGACTGAAAAAGTTGAAGTAAAAACTGAAAGCCCTTTATTTATCTTACCTCCAAAAGCAAATGAAGATTAGAAAAGAATGGACACTTCCAGCTCCTGATAAAATAGATAACGGTTATATTTGGACCCCTGTAGTAAGAATAGGAAGACATGTACCGTTTGGATACGAGCAAGACCCAGAAGATGATGATGTACTCTTACCGATTGAAGATGAGTTAGAACTATACGAACAAGCTAAAAAGTACCTTAAACAGTACAGTTACCGTGATGTAGCTAATTGGCTCAGTACTCAATCAGATAGATATATTTCACACGTGGGCTTATATAAAAGAGTTAAACTTGACCAAAAGCGTAAGAGAGAAGCTTCAAACCAACGCTACCTTGCCCAGCGTTACAAAGAAGCCCTTGAAAAAGCAGAAAAAATCGAAGCTAGAATCAAGTAATGTAGTAAGGAAAGTACCAGCAGTATCTAAACCTGCTCCTGTTGATATAGAGGTTGCACAGAAAGTAATTAGGGATGTTATCTTTGAGCCTAACCCTGGACCACAGACAGCTTTCCTAGCCTCT
>Ga0209383_1001648_pt1 | contig 13816 bp, 15 predicted proteins | sample CoawatmetaG02DNA_FD_187510 | JGI IMG/M metagenome (GOLD analysis project Ga0209383, IMG submission 187510) | Marine microbial communities from the West Antarctic Peninsula - Coastal water metaG029-DNA (SPAdes) (version 2) | ecosystem: Environmental > Aquatic > Marine > Coastal ... | reverse complement strand
TGATACGAAAAAAGGTATCGTGGTCAAAAATTAGGAGTGGTACTTCAAAATATAAAATTCACTAAACAGAATGAAGATGAAGAAGTTCGTTATAAAATTAATCTTACTTATCAAATTTTTACTAACAATGTAGTTGCTAAGCCTGCTTTTGTTACAGCTGATTACTATCGGTTAATTAACCCAGGCGCCCCAGAAAATATTTTAAAATATAGAATTCCTGAGTTCTCATTTGCCATTTCTCCAATAGCAATTTTTGGTGATATTAAAATCGAAGATGATATGAGTCCATATAGAGGACCTTTTTATATAAATACCTATAACCAAAAAGAGTTTCTTAAAAAAATTACCTTAGGGTTTATCCTAGTAATATTAATATTTGGCTATATTTGGGGTCGTTTTACATGGATTCCAGGGCAAAACAAAATATTTAGTGCTATATATAAAAATAATAAAAAGAAACCTGCCTCACCAGAGAGTGTTAAAAAATTTACATCTGATTTGCATGCCGCATTCAATGAAACAGTTAATCAATCCTTGTTTGAAAGTAATCTTGAGATTCTTTTGAGGAAAAATAAAAGCTTTAATAATATCAAAGATGAGATACATATATTTTTTGACCTTTCTAGATCTATTTTTTTTGAAAATTCAGAGTTAATTAATTATAAAAAAACTCATGCTTGGCTTAAATTATTCTCTTTGCATTGCAGAATGTGTGAAAGAAAGCTTATAGTTGACCCAAAAGATATTTTAAGAAAAAATCCGAAATGAATTTCGTAAATACATGGGTCTTACTTCTCCTTCCCCTTTCCCTTATTCCACTTTTAATTAAGCAAAAAAATACAAATATTTACACTTGGAATGAGATGTTTCCTGCTGACCCCTTATCAAAACTAATTGGACTTTTATTAAAAATTTTAGGAGTTCTGATTATTATTTTTATTATTATCACCATAAGTGAGCCATTTGCTAACCAAAGTACAGTGATTAAAGTTGGTAAAGGGGCTCAAATTGGTTTAGTTTTGGATAGAAGTGCGTCAATGGACGACCCTTTCTCAGGTGGAGATTCAGATAAAAAAGCGGGGGAGACAAAATCAGGTGCGGCAAGTAGGCTCATTGTTGATTTTTTTGAATCAAGAACCAATGATATGGTAGGTGTGATAACTTTTAGTAATTCTTCTATGTTTGTATTACCCCTAACTCAAAATAAGGAAGCAATCAAAGCTGCCGTAAACGCAACAGCAGGTAATTCTTTATTTCAAACTAATATTGGGGCAGGCCTAACTACAAGTGCAGAGCTATTTACGAATGTCGAAGACTCTGGATCTAGAGCAGTTATACTTCTATCTGATGGTGGCGGACGCATTGATGAGAAAACACAACAAAGTATCAAGGATTGGTTTTATCAGTATCAAATTGGTTTATATTGGATTGTAATAAGACAGCCTGGTGGAATCAGTATTTTTGACGAAAATTTTGTTGCAAGAGATGAGACACAGCCACCACCTCAAGTTGAATTATTCGACTACTTTAATACATTTAAATCACCTTTTCAGGCATACGAAGCTGAGGACCCAAAATCTCTAGAGAAAGCAATTAAAGATATCAATCTAAAAGAAAAAAAATCAATCACATATAAAGAACAAATTCCTGGTAAACAATACTCTACATCTAGTTTAATAATCTCTCTTTTATTAACATTAACACTGCTCGTTCTTAAGGTGCTTGAGGTAAAATCTTTAAGATGATTATAAATAAAATTTTTAGTGTGAGAAAAGTATCTTATTCTTTGGTTGTACTTGGAATATTTCTTTTAATACTTATCTTTAATTCTGTTTTTAAAATTAACCAAATACAGCTTTTCAACGAAATTATTAAAACTGGGGGTACTCCAGAAATCTACTCACAAAGTTATCAAGCAAGATTTTCTTCAGCATTTAGATTAGCAGAAAAAGAATACTACAAAGAGGCGACAAATCTTTTTAATAACTTAGTAAATGAGGGGTCTGACAATCAGAAATCTGCAGTTCATTATAATATTGGTAATATATTTTTTAAAAGAGGTTTATTTATCAATGGAACAAGCAACGATAGCAAGGTCGCGGCAGAGGCTGAATATCTTTTCAGGCAAGCAAAAAAAGCATATGAACAATCATTAAAGTACGATAATACTCATTGGGACACTAAACATAATTTTGATAGGCTTCTCACCCTTCTCCCTTCCGAGCCAACTCCTGGAGTTGGTGATTCAGATTCTCCTGGACTTATCATGGGAAATATTCCAGTAGGTCTTCCATAAGTTTATGGGTGAATACATTAAAAAAATTAAGGCTAATAAAAATCTCATATATTTATTTTTAACATTCATATGTTTAGTTATCGCTTTTATTAATCCGAAATTTACAATGAAAAAAGATATATCTAACTATATTTTTGTTGTTGATATCACTCAAAGTATGTTGACACAAGATACTAAAATTGATGGTGAAAAAGTTTCTAGATTAAAATATGCAAAGAATAGGTTACATAAAGTGCTAGAACAACTTCCATGCAAAACAAAAGTTAGTATTGGAATGTTTGCTGGCGTTAGTGTTGCTGCTACATATACACCAATTGAAATATGTGAAAATTTTAGCGCAATTAATGAAACTGTAGAGCGGCTTGATTGGCGATCTGTTTGGGCTGGAAATACTCGATTGAGAGCATCGATGATTAATTTAGCGAGATTAATCAGGAGTTTCCCTGAAGCAGCTCAAGTAGTTTACTTTACCGATGGTGAAGAAGCACCATTTTTACATGCTTTTAACACTGAGGATCTTAATCAATTTCAAGGTGCAAACAATTGGCTATTTGTAGGAATTGGATCTGACGTGGGAACCCCTATTCCAAAATATGATAATAAAAATCAACTAATTGGTTACTGGTCAAATGAAAGCTTTGCATTACAACCAGGCGTTGCTCAAATATCTGCACAGAACGCTGGTGGCAGAGATGATAATGTTTCAAATGCAACTTATGACCGCTATCTATCAAGGTTAGATGAAAAATATTTAAAATCACTTGCTCAAGAGGTTAAAGGTAATTATGTTAATGGGAACGATATAAAAAATATATTAAGCGCTATGAAAAAGCAACCTTCCGCTTGGCGAGATGATACCGAGGTTCAGCTGAGAAATATTTTTTCTTTTTTTGCACTAATCTTCTTTATAATTCAATTCTTAACAATTAACAGAGTTAAATCACTATTAAAAATTAAATATGGCAAAACCTAAAATACGAATTAATAATCTTGATGTTATTGTTGTTAAAGGTAAAGATGCAGAAACTTTCCTTCAAGGGCAAATTACAAACGATATAAAGCTTATTAAAAATGAAGAAAAAGCAATATATGCTGGCTACTGCAGCCCAAAGGGTCGCTTAATAGCATTTTTTTTAATTATTAAAGCTTTGGATAACTATTTTCTTTTCTGTCCTTCATCGATTGGTAATGCAATCAGTAAGAAGCTTTCTATGTATATTATGAGATCAGAAGTATCTTTAAGTTATTTATCAGAAGATATCTCATATTTTAGTTTTTATGAGGGTAGTAAGGAGGAGGAAGCTTTTAAAAATTTTGGAGGTACTGTTCCAAATAATTTAATGCAAACTGTTCAGCAGTCAAGTAAGGATAGCAACTCTGAACTTTTTACTGTAACAAGATTATCGGGTAAGAATCATCGATATTTTGTATTGGGAAATAATAAGGTTATCGAAGGCATATATTCAGAAGTTTATTCAAACCCAGGTGGGCTTGATAATAATTCTTGGCATGAATCTGATATTGAGACTAAAATTCCTAATATTTTTATAGAAACTCAAGATAAATTTATACCGCAATCATTAAACCTTGATTTAATAAATGCAATAAGCTTTAAGAAAGGTTGCTATACGGGTCAGGAAATTGTTGCTAGAACGCATTACCTAGGCAAACCAAAAAGAAGGATGTACTTAGGGAGTGTCAATGTTGAAAAATCTCCTAAATTAGGAGATGAAATTTCTGTAAGTGGCGAGAGAGTAGGACAAATAATTAACTTTTGTAAAAAAGACGTTGGACTTTATGGGATTTTATTTGAAATTCTTATTGAAAAGCTTGGTTCAAATTTAATGCTAGGTAACAGTAAAATTTTAATAGAAGAAATAAGTTAATTCAGAATTTTAATTTTTTTGTAAAAAAAACCAGTCTTAACTTAGAAGAAAAGACTGGTATAAAAAAATATTAGGAGTATTTTTTTAATTACTTGTTTTTGATTTATGCTTTATTAAATCCAAAGCTGAACAAATTAAACTAAACCATTGATGATATGATTCCACATCCATTTCATTTTTAGTCATTTTCTCAGCCATAATATCAAGATCGTCAGTTACCTCTCTTACATACTTCTTAAGATGTGCATTACTTGTTTGGCTTAATTCTATTTTTTTTATCATCATGTCATTATTGTAAATGAGAATCATTCGCATTACAAGATAAATCTTAGATTATTTTTTCTTATTAATTATCTGGTAAAAAATTTCACCTTTTTTAATCATATTTAGTTCACCTCTTGCTCTTTCTTCGATGGCTTTAGTACCTTTCTTTAGGTCATTGACCTCAGCAATTAAAGCTCCGTTCTCTTTTTTTAAGGTTGAATTAATTTTTTGTTGTTCTTTAATCTGTTTATTTTTTTCTACAACAGTAATAAAACCGCCATCAGCGATCCAAAGGGGGTACTGAATTAAAATAATTAACAGAAAAAAAATTAGGGTAAGTTTATTCAATTATTTTTTAAGAAAAGGTGATAAACCAGCATATTTTGACTTCTTGCCTAATAACTCCTCAATTCTAAGAAGTTGATTATATTTTGATATTCTTTCAGATCTAGACATGGATCCAGTTTTGATTTGCATAGCATTAAAAGCTACTGCGATATCTGCGATCATTGTATCTTCAGTTTCACCTGATCGATGAGATATTACCGTTGAATAGCCTGCAGTCTTCGCTAGATTTATTGTTTTAAAAGTCTCTGTTAATGTACCTATTTGATTAACTTTGATTAAAACTGAATTTGCAATTTTTTTATCAATACCCTGTTGAAGTATCTTAGGGTTTGTTACAAATAGGTCGTCTCCTACAAGCTGAATATTTTTTCCTAATTCCTCGGTAAGTTTTGCCCATCCACACCAATCATCCTCACTCATTCCATCTTCAATACTAATGATTGGGTATTTATCACACAAAGTACTTAGATAATCACTCATCTGGTTTGATTTTAAAATAAGGTTTTCGGAATTTAAATGGTAACTATCATTCTTGTAATATTCAGTGCTTGCGCAATCTAGCCCTAAAAAAACATCCTTACCAGCTTCGTAGCCAGCACTATCAATTGACTCCATAATGAGTTGTAAAGCTTCATCATTTGAAGTTAAATTAGGTGCAAAACCACCTTCATCCCCAACGGTAGTTGCTAACTTTCTTTTACTTAAATTCAACTTAAGAGAGTGAAAAATTTCTGCTCCACAACGAATTGCTTCAGAAAAAGTCGGTCTTCCAGCCGGAATAATCATAAATTCTTGAATATCAATATTATTATCTGCATGTGCTCCTCCATTAATGATATTCATCATCGGAGTTGGAAGTGAGTAAGGGCCATTAGGGTTTAGATATTCGAATAAATTCTTTTTTTGGCTACTTGCAGCCGCTTGAGCTGCGGCCATAGATACAGCGAGAATTGCATTAGCCCCTAAATTTACTTTATTTTCAGTTCCATCCATTAAAATCATTTTTTCATCAATACTGGTCTGATCTTCAACTTCCATCCCTTGAATTTCTTTTGCGATTATTTCATTAATGTTATTAACTGCTTTTGAAACACCTTTACCGTGATATTGATTCTTATCACCGTCTCTTAATTCGATTGCTTCCTTACTTCCAGTAGATGCTCCCGAAGGAACAGCCCCCCTTCCTAAGGATCCGTCATCAAGAGTTACATCAGCTTCAATGGTTGGATTTCCTCGTGAATCAATAATCATACGACCATGAATTTTTTTTATTTTACTCATGTCGGTTCTTTCTAAAAAGCACCTTTAGATTTAACGATCTGATCGAGCTCTTTGAGAGTCTCTAAAAGATTAGCCATTTCACTTAAGGGAACCGCATTGGGCCCATCAGATAATGCTTCTTTCGGGTTAGGGTGTGTTTCCATAAAAATACCAGAAATTCCACAAGAAACTGCAGCTCTTGCAAGAAGTGGGACAAATTCACTTTGACCTCCGCTTCGATCTCCTTTTCCACCTGGTTGCTGAACGGAGTGAGTTGCATCAAATACAACTGGGCAGTCAGTACCTCGCATAATTGATAAGCTTCGCATATCAGATACTAATGTATTGTATCCAAATGAAGCCCCTCGCTCACAAACCATAATATTATCTAGTCCTCCATTTGCATCTTTAGCTTTCTTTACAACTTGAAGCATATCTTCTGGGGCTAAGAATTGACCTTTTTTTATATTCACAGGTTTTCCTGATTTTGATACAGCTGCAATAAAATCAGTTTGCCTACATAAAAAGGCAGGTGTTTGAAGTACGTCTACAATTGCTGCCACAGGTTTAACTTGAGCTTCTGTGTGAATGTCAGTTAATATGGGTACATCTAATTGTTTTTTAACTGCTTCTAAAATTCTTAAACCCTCTTCCAAACCAAACCCTCTAAATGTCTTATTGGAGCTTCTATTAGCTTTATCAAAAGAAGATTTAAAAATAAATGGAATTTTTAATTTATCCGTTATTTCTTTTAATTGTCCTGCAACATCGATAGTCATATCCTCAGACTCAATGACACATGGTCCTGCAATTAAAAAAAGTGGTTGGTCTAAACCTACATTAAAGTTGCATAATTTCATTTAATTACCTTTTAACTGTTGATTTTCAAGTGCTGCTTTTAAGTAAGATATAAATAATGGGTGGCCATCTTTTGGGTTTGATGTGAACTCAGGGTGAAACTGACATCCCAAAAACCAAGGATGCTCGGCTACAGGTAACTCAATGATTTCACATAAGTCTTCTGATGGTGTTCTTGCCGACACAACTAAACCGGCTTTAATAAGTTCGTCAACGTAGTCATTATTAACTTCATACCTATGACGATGTCTTTCATTAACCATTTTTCCATAAATTTTATAAGCTAGCGTTTTACTTTTAATTGGCGCCTTTTGAGAGCCAAGTCTCATTGTGCCCCCCATGTTAGAATTTTCATCTCTAGTCTCAAGTTTTCCATCTTGAGTTTGCCATTCAGTTATTAAACCTACAACTGGGTGTTTTGTTTTATTGTTAAATTCTGAACTATTTGCACCGACCAATCCAGCTTGATTCCTTGCGAATTCAACGACTGCCAATTGCATTCCTAAACAAATACCTAAGAATGGTATTTTATTCTCTCTTGCAAATTTAATAGCTTTAATTTTCCCTTCAGTGCCTCTTTTTCCAAAACCACCTGGTATTAAAATACCATCTACCTTACTTAATCGCTCCACACCTTTTTTTTCGATATCTTCCGAATCAATGTAGTGAATTTTTACTTTAGCATTATTATGAATTCCTGCATGAATAAGGGCTTCAGTTAGTGATTTATAAGATTCAGTTAAGTCGACATATTTACCTACAAAAGCTATATTTATTTCATGGATTGCTTGATCTAACAACTTAGTTATTTTTCTCCACTGCGATAAGTTGGCTTTTTTTGCTTTTACATTTAATTTATGACAAACAATTTCATCAATCATTTGATCATGAAGCATCACTGGTATTTTGTAAATTGAATCAGCATCGGTAGCTGAAATCACCGCCTTTGGTGTTACATTAGTAAATAATGCAATCTTTTGTTTTTCTTCCTCTGGAAGTGGTCGCTCTGACCTGCAAATAAGAATATCTGGCTGAATACCGATTTGTCTAAGCTCTTTTACAGAATGTTGCGTAGGTTTTGTTTTTAACTCTCCGGCTGCCGCAATCCACGGGAGAAGTGTTAGGTGAATATAGCATGCAGTTTCACTGCCCCCTTCAAAACCCATCTGTCGAATAGCCTCTAAAAAAGGGAGTGACTCAATATCACCAACTGTTCCACCGACCTCTACAATAGCAATATCAGCTTTTTTTGCACCCTCACGAATATGTACTTTAATTTGATCTGTTATGTGAGGAATTACCTGCACAGTTTTACCTAAATATTCTCCTCGACGCTCTTTCTTAATTACGGTGTCATAAATTTGCCCAGTCGTAAAATTATTTTTTTTTGTCATTTTTGAAGAAATAAATCTTTCGTAATGGCCTAGATCTAAATCTGTTTCAGCGCCGTCTTCAGTCACAAAAACTTCTCCGTGCTGGAATGGGCTCATTGTTCCAGGGTCCACATTGATATAGGGGTCAAGTTTTAACATAGTTACTTTTAGATTTCTAGACTCTAGAATAGCGCCTAAACTTGCTGCAGCAATACCCTTCCCTAAAGAAGAAACTACACCGCCTGTTACAAAAATATATTTGGTCATTTGATAGCCATCTTAAAAAAATTGCTGACGGGTAAACATTTTACTTTAAACATATTAGTCCCACAATGAATAGTTTAATTTTTTGTCCATCGACTATAAGTTTGGAATCTCTCAATAACGTCTGACATCTGTTTTTTACTTAGTAAATTAGGTTCACCAAGTTTTTTGGCTTCAATATATAAGTGGCATAAATGTTCAACCTCTTCAGCAATATGAAATGCTTCCATTAAATTGTCTCCAACAGCAATTAAGCCATGATTAGCAATCAAACAAGCTTTTCTATCTACTAATGCATTAATAATATTGTCTGATAATTCCTGGGTTCCAAACATAGCGTAAGGAGCGCATCTAACTGAAGCCCCTCCTGCAACAGCAATCATATAATGAAATGGGGGCAATTCGTCACCAAACAAACTAAGAGTACTTGCATAAACAGAGTGTGTATGGACAACTGCTCCTACTTCTTTTCTTTGGGACATAATATCTTGATGAAAGCGCCATTCACTTGAGGGTTTTAAGTTAGAAATGGAATCAATAATATTACCTTCAAAATCCATCCTGATAACTTTATCTTCTGATAAATTTATCGTATCTACACCGCTCGGAGTTATTAAGTATGTATCGCCATCCCTGCAACTACAATTGCCTGTTGCACCATGATTTAAACCCATATTCTGGAGTTGTATTGCAGTATCAATAAGAGATGCTGATTTTTTTTTCTTACTCATTCTAGAGCCTCCCTTATATCACTTGGATTATAAATACCTTTTTCACAAATTATCTTACTAACGTATTTTGCAGGCGTAATGTCAAAAGCAGGATTATATGCTGAAGAATAACCTATTTTAACCTCAGTGAGATTATTTGAAGCGTCCATACCCTTTATTTTTAAAATCTCATCCTCATCTCTACACTCAATATCAAACAAATTATTCTCATCATGATAGCTAGAATCTATTGTGCTTAAGGGAGCAGCAACGTAAAAAGGTATTTTATGTGTTTTTGCAGCTAAAGCCTTTAAGTAAGTACCTATTTTATTGCAGACATTCCCGTCTATGGAAATTCGATCTGCGCCAACAATTACAAAATCAACTTCGCCTCTTTGCATTAATAAGCCGCCAGCATTATCAGTAATAATTGTATGTGGAATATTTTCTTGTCCCAATTCCCAAGCGGTCAGATTCATACCTTGATTTCTAGGTCTAGTCTCATCAACCCATACGTGAATATCTAACCCCTCTTTAAAAGCCTTGTAAATAGGACTTAGTGCTGTGCCATAATCAATTGTTGCAAGCCAACCAGCATTACAATGAGTCAAAATATTAATTCGCGATTTTTTAACTTTATGAATTAATTTTAACCCAAATTCCCCTATGCTTTGATTGGTTTTAATATCTTCATTTGCAAGTTTATTAGCCAGCTTCCAAGCCATTGAGGCTCTATTACTTCTTACTTCTTTTTTTAATTGATCGAACACAAGGTTAACTGCCCAAGATAAATTTACTGCCGTTGGTCTGGATTCTATTAATTTTTTTTTCGCATCCGTTAGTGATTGATCAGTTGAATTATTTGTAAGTGCTATTGCTATTCCATATGCTCCTGTTACTCCGATTAAAGGTGCACCTCGCACCCTCATAAATTTTATAGCCTCTACGACCTCATCCAAGCTTGTTAGCTCACCTAATTTAAACTCAAATGGAAGTAGGGTTTGGTCAATAATTATTACCCCACTAAGGTCCTTATTTGGCCAAATAGTCCTATAATGCTTTCCTTCTACCAACATGAAGCTTACCCCCTCAAATATAGTAAATAATGGGTCCACAATATCTGTGGATAACATTGTGAATAAATGTTGTTTAAAAATGCAACCTATGAATTTTAAAGGTTTTTTTTTAAACGCTTAATTTTTAATCGTAAAAAAAACCTATTAAAATCAATAGTTTACTGTATGTCATTGAGAATGCTCATTTTTTTTAAAAAACTTAAAGTAAACGTTGAGGTCATGTGCATAACTCCCTTAATTTTGGAATAGCTTCTAAAGTATTAATCCTTATAATATCAGCTGTTTTTGAAGGATCTAAACCTCTTAAATCACAAAAAAACTCAGCAATCTTACCTAATTCTTTTGGCTGATTACTTTCACCATTAACCAACCATGCTGGCGGCATATCTGGAGAATCTGTTTCCAAGACAATAGCTTCAATAGGAAGCTCTTTTGCAAGTGCTTGTATATGTTTTGCTCTTGGGTAAGTCATAGCCCCTCCAAATCCCAATTTAAAACCTAACTCAATTAATTGATCGGCTTGTTGAAAGCTCCCATTAAATGCATGAGCAATTCCTCCTCTTACTTTAATTTTCCTTAAGTTTTTTAAAACTAAATCAATAGCTCCACGAACGTGCATAATTACTGGTAAATCGAATTTTTTTGCTATTTTTAATTGAGCCAGGAATGCACTTTCTTGAAGGGCCTGGTTGTTTTTTTGGGTAAACAAATCTAAACCAATTTCTCCCACAGCTACTGAATTATTGTTTAACAAATAATACTCCAATAACTCAAGGTCGCTATCCGAAAAATTATTTAAATACATCGGATGAAACCCAAGAGCGTAAGCACACTGCTTATACTTACCAGCTATCGTTATAACTTTATCAAAATTTTCCTTATTGACAGAAGGAATAATTATTCGATCTACGCCTTCATTCGAGGATGAACTAATAACTTTTTCAGAATTTTGACTCAAAAGCACATTGTCCATATGGCAATGTGAATCAATCCACATCTTTTTTGCTTACCTTTGTTTGAATTCTAATATCTTCCCCAATACTTCTGAGATCTAAGATGGAAAGTTTAATTTTATCTTTCATATCCTCTAAGATTGGTGCATTAAACATGCTATTAGCATTTCCGCCCATTATGTATGGTGATGTATATGTTATTAACTCATCTAATAACCCTAACCTCAATAATTCACCATTTAAATCTGGTCCAGCTTCAACCCATAATTCATTTATTTCTAATTTATTTAGATATTTCATCAGCTCCATAAGGTTAACTTTGTTATCTAATAATGATATTTTAATGAATTCTGCTTTAGTTTTTTTTAACCTTATTAGATTTGAATTTTGGTCTGCTCCATAAAAAACTTTCACATTGTTTTGTTGTAATATTTTCGACTGGGGTTTAACCCTAAGATAGCTATCTAAAATTATTCTTAATGGCTGGTCATTTAAAGATATAGTTCTAATAGATAAACTGGGGTTGTCACTATTAATAGTTCCCTTACCAGTTAGAATTGCACATGATTTTAATCTCCATTTTTGAACATCTACACGAGATGCTTCGGAAGTTATCCACTGACTTTGTCCATTAAAAAGACTTGTTTTTCCATCTAATGATGCTGCAATTTTTGATCTTATATAAGGCCTAGACTTTATCATTCTATTTAAAAATCCCAAGTTAAGCTTTTTAGCTTCTTCTTCCATAATTCCAGAAGTTACTTTTATGCCATTACTTTTCAGATATTCAACTCCCAAACCATTAACTAATGGATTTGGATCTTTCATTGCTATATATACATTAGAAATGCCTGCAGAAATTATGGCATTAGTGCAAGCGGGGGTCTTACCTTGATGGTTGCATGGTTCTAAAGTAATATATAAGTCAGCATCTTTGGCTAATACCCCAGCCTCTCTAAGAGCAATAACTTCTGCATGATCTTTGCCAGAAATCTCATGGAAACCCTTACCTACTATCTTTTTATTCTTAACTACTATTGCGCCTACAGACGGATTTGGACGAACTATCCCATGTCGTTTTTTAGCAAGTGCTAAAGCCTGACCCATAAACTCAAAATTTACTTTATCATTCAAGCGTTAATCTAGATCTTTAATAGCTTCACTAAAGTCTTCAACATCTGAGAAACTCCTGTACACAGATGCAAAACGAATATAAGCAATTTTATCTAACTTCTTTAATTCACACATAACACTCTCTCCTAAATCTCTAGAGTTTATTTCCCTTTCGCCTTTCGCTAATAATTTTGATAATATATCTTCAATTGCTTTATCTACATACTCAACAGGCACTGGTCTTTTATGAAGTGCGCGAGTTAAAGAGCGGAGTAATTTTTCTCTATTAAACTCTTCCCTTTTACCATCCTGCTTTACCACATAAGGCAAGATTAGCTCTGGATGCTCATAAGTAGTAAACCTTTTTTGACAGGCTTTACATTCACGTCGGCGACGTATTTTTCTTCCTTCATCAATTACTCGTGAATCAACAACCTGGGTTTCATCATCCCTACAAAAAAGACATTTCATATAATATTATTCACCATAAACAGGAAATTTTTTAGTCAAATCGTTTACTTTTTTTCTAACTTTTTCGATAATAGTTTTATCATCAGGGCTATCAAGAACGTCGGCTATATATTCACCCACTAAAGCGGATTCTTTTTCTTTAAAACCTCTAGTAGTTATTGCTGGTGTTCCAAGTCTTATTCCAGATGTAACAAAAGGACTTTCAGGGTCATCAGGGATTGAATTCTTATTAATAGTAATATGAGCTTGACCTAATAAAATATCCGCTGCTTTTCCAGTTAGCTTTTGAGGGCGTAAATCAACCAAAAATACATGGGACTCAGTTCTTCCAGAAATAATTCGGTACCCTCTAGATTGAAGTGAATTCACCATAACTTGAGCGTTCTTAATGACCTGGGCTTGGTATGTCTTAAATTCTGGCTTAAGTGCTTCGCCAAATGCAATAGCTTTACCTGCTATTACATGCATTAAAGGACCCCCCTGTAATGCAGGAAAAACATATGAATTAATTATTTTCTCAAATTCCGGCTTAGCTATAATAAATCCGCCTCGAGGTCCGCGAAGAGACTTGTGTGTTGTGGAGGTTACAAAATCTGCATAAGGTACTGGGTTTGGATAAACTCCTCCAGCAACTAGGCCCGAATAATGCGCAATATCTACCATAAAATAAGCACCTACTTTTTTGGCAATTTGACTCATTCTTTCCCAATCAAATCTTAATGCATATGCCGAAGCCCCGCCAATTATTAACTGTGGTTTTGATTTAATAGCTAACTTTTCCATCTCATCGTAATCAATCTCTTCCTTATCATTAAGCCCGTAAGCAACAATATTAAATAGCTTTCCTGATAAATTAGCTGGCGAACCATGTGTAAGATGACCTCCATGGCCTAAATTCATCCCCATTATTGTGTCACCTGGTTTTAGCACAGCAAAATAAACAG
>Ga0209383_1001642_pt1 | contig 13835 bp, 15 predicted proteins | sample CoawatmetaG02DNA_FD_187510 | JGI IMG/M metagenome (GOLD analysis project Ga0209383, IMG submission 187510) | Marine microbial communities from the West Antarctic Peninsula - Coastal water metaG029-DNA (SPAdes) (version 2) | ecosystem: Environmental > Aquatic > Marine > Coastal ... | reverse complement strand
GAGCTTGAGGACCATGAGCTTGAGGATGAGCCATTCGGGCCTGTCATGTTGGCTGAAGAAAATTTCCAACTAAAAGACGAATTCGAACGCCTCGACAACCTGGAGGAATATACGCCACTCCTGCACTTTGGTTGGACCCAAGCAGCCCATCCAGACGATGAGCAAGAGGTGCAGCCATTGAGTTCACTTGTGACACCGCCGGACGGCCTAGAAGGTGATCTGACACTGTACCTGAGCCGTTACCTGCATCTGGCGGTCAACTTACAGCTGGATGTTCCAATAAAAGAAATGCCCTGTAGTTACGGCAACGACAACTTTGAAGAGATCACACCGAAAACGTATCCGGTCCGATATCGAATTGAGGAAGATCGGATATTTCGTATTGGAGAATTGCGCTACTTCGACCACCCGAAGTTCGGTGTGCTAGCGAGAATAATCCGCGCCGAAGAAGTCGAGCCACCTGAAGACGAGATTGCCAAAGAGCTTACGTTGCAGGCCCCCGGTAAAACAATTGAGTTATCGCCCAATGACTGGGAAAAAGTAGATGACCCCACTAACCTTGCAAGGAACTATTCCGAGAAGACGCTATCACTGGTACACCAGTTCAATCGCATGGTAACCGTCTACTTAAGTCCTATGTCCAATGACCAGCGGATTGGTCAAGAATATTCGTCCACGGAGTATGTAGAAATTTTTATTAGTATTCCTGGGTTTGTTACCGTACAAACACGAACAGACAAGGGTCGATACTGGGTTCTTTCTCGGGAAACGTTTAAACCAAAGGAGTTTTCACCCGTCAATCTTTCTTCATCAAAGTTGTTTCTGAGTGAGAGTGAAAAAAATCTATTGCTATTGACCTATCAGCTAGAAATCGATGGGACTCGATTATTGCTCAATTCAAAGTTCTAGATGTCGTTTTGTTAATATCAATATATACAGATGTAGCGGCAGGCTAAATAGATGGCCCCCAAGCAATACCCATTCGCTCGTGAAGTTGTATTAGATAAAAGTCAGGCCGATGCTTATCGGTCGCTTCTACTAACCGCATAAAATTCGGATACAGGTCTTAGAGACCATTGGCGCCGATCAGTAATTCTTCATATCGAGTGGTGTCGGATTCTAGTGGTAAGAACGGTCTCCTCGCCTCGCCCATATCGAACCCCAGTACTTTCAAGCCGTACTTAATGCCCGGCACAACACCGGGAGAAATTCTGAGCAGCTCGTCAATAACATCATTAGCCGTCGCTTGCAGTAGCCGGGCGCTGGATAGGTCACCTAACTTTACAGAGTTATATATCTCCAGGTAAATTCGTGGCATCAAATTATAGGTACTACCAATCCCGCCGACCATTCCCATCGCCAATCCGCCAGTGAGCATCTCATCCGGGCCATTGAATATGGCAGCGGTGGGTACTTCTCGTAACAAACGCTCGGCACTGAAAAAATTCATGTCGGTATGTTTCGAACCAACGACGTTTGGCAGTTTGAGCATTTCGATCTGCATGTTAGTAGAAATACTGCGGCCAGTAGTACCTGGAATATTGTACAGCAACAACGGGAGGTCGCTGACGTTGGCTAATCTTCGATAATATTCCATCACCTCTGAGTCAGTATGAGAGAAGTAAAAAGGTGGAGTTGATGAAATGACATCGTAGCGGTTTTCTGCGGCGAAACCGGTGAGCGCATACACGTCACGCTCGGATAGCGCTCCGACTTGGGCGATTAGCAGGCCTCGGCCGTTCACCACTTCCGCGACGACCCGCAGAAACTCGCATCGTTCGTCAGTGGACTGAAAAAAACCTTCTCCCGAGGTGCCGCCAACATAAAACCCATGCACGCCGATATCCAGGTACTTTTCGATTAGCACGTGTGCTTTTTCGGCGGCGAGATCACCATGTTCATCGAAGGGCGTAACCAACGGGACAATAATTCCGCCTAATTTTTTTGCTTGAATCATTCTGATGCTCCAATGGAATTGGCTATATGTGCAATATACCAAAGCACAGCTGAAAATTATTCCTAGCTAATTCGCGTCTGTCCAGAATTACCTGAGGCAGTGTGAGGGGGTAAGTTCTGTCTTTGCGAGTGACACGACGCAATTCATCACTCATTGCGGCAAAGAGAGGTTCGCTTTCCGATCGTGAGACGTCAGTACTGTCAGTCCTGCGAGATCCTTGTCGTTAGCCGGCAAGATAAAGCTTGCCAGATAGCCAAACAGGAAGCAGGACGCGATACCGGTCGCCGCATACATCAAAGGATGGAGCTCCGAATTGGTTGTGATGAGCCATTGCATGATGCCGCTGAGTATTAGCCCAGTAATGGCCGCAGCACCAGACGGCCTTGTTGTTGTCACCCCCAGTAAGAATAACCCGCCAAGGCCGCCGGCGAAGAGGCCGAGCACTTTTATGAATTCGTCCCACAATGATTTGATGTCGGACAGGGCCATCCATGCCGCAAACGCGGTGCCGGCAATCCCGACGAGCAATGAGGTCACTCGCGCGACCGTCAACAAATCGCGATTCTGCATTCCGGGCTTTAGTTTTTGGTGCACGTCGGTTACGTAGGCTGTAGCCGACGAGTTAATGCTGCTACTCAAACTCGACATCGCAGCAGACAGAATTCCCGCGATCAGCAGACCTGATACGCCTACGGGTAGTTCATTAACAATGTACCAGGGCAGGATTGCATCGTTATTCACCATGGAATTGCTCAAATTCGCAGGATTCAACTTATAGAACACGTACAAGGATGTGCCAAGCGCGAAGAAGATTAATTGCGTTGGCAGGATGATAGCAGCGTTCAGATAGAACGTCTTTTTCGAATCCTCAAGACTGGTGGATGTCATGTAGCGCTGCACAACAGTCTGATCAGTGCCATAGCTAATCATATTCGCACCGATGCCGCCGATAACGACGACCCAAAAGGTTGGCTCCGAGAAATCAAAATTGAAATTTAGCACATTGAATTTCTGGTCTGCCGATGCGATTCGAACCATTTCCGGTAGGCCACCATCGACGTTTAGGGAAATCGTGACAACGGCGAGAATGGCGCCGCCCAGTAATACCACGACCTGCATGACGTCGGTCCAAATAACGGCCTCAATTCCGCCCATCAGGGTATAGGCAACACTAATCATGCCGATGGCGAGAATACACATCATCACTTCGATACCAGTGACAATTGATATTGCGATCGACGGGAGCAGCAACACAACAGCGATACGGCCGATCTGAAAGATAATGAATGAGACGCTACCCAGTATGCGTGCGAGCACATTGAAGCGCTTCTCAAGATACTCATAGACACTAGTTATGTTGAGGCGGCTATAGAAGGGAATAAACACACAAGCGATCAGCGGGATCAGTAGAATTACCGTTAGGCTGTAGAAAAAATAGGCCCAGTCAGTGTCATAGGCCTTCGCCGGTATCGCCATGAAGGTGATCGCACTCAGTAAGGTGCCGAATATGCTAATGCCGGCAGCCCACCAGGGCACTCGGCCCTGACCTTTGAAGTAGTCGTCTGTCGATTTTTGGCGTTTGGAGAAGAAGTAACCGATCCACAGCAGCACCAGAAAATAGATTGCCACTACACTGTAGTTGATGATGCCAAATGAATTCATGTTGCCGCCCTATAAGTACTCAAACGCTCCAAATTTTCTAACCAAATTGCGCCAGAAAAAATTGCACTAAGACTGGAACAAATTAAAATCTACACACAGAAAAAGTCAAGATAAGGCATCAATGAAGGGAGTAAAATGACTGACAATTGCCCGCACTTATTGTTTCAAGCACCTTATTTGTGAGAACAAAGGGTTAGCCCCTCTAATCGATACGGAGGACGATCAACCGCTCTAATGTCATCTCTATTACCTGCTCTAAAATACTTCGGTTTATGGCTCTCATCTAAGCGCCCTTACGAATCCAATCGCAGTTGCGGAGGCGTGCCCCAGTCGGCAAAAAGCGTATTCGCAGCCTGCCACTCCTCGCTCGCCTGCAACGATTCTCGCAATTGCTGCCCGGTACCATGCAGCCTCGCCAAACGCACCAGCGATAGCGGATTTGAATAATCGTTCAGGACATCCACTGCCTGCAAAGCAGCAGCTCGATCATTACACACCAATATCATGTCGCAACCCGCATCAAGAGCCAGTCTGGCCCTGTCTCCCATCGAGCCGTATTCTCCCGTCGCCTTCATGCTCAAGTCGTCACAAAAAACAGCACCACCAAAACCGAGTCGTGAGCGCAACTCGCGTTGTATCCAATACGCTGAAAATCCGGCTGGCATATCATCAATTTCGCGATAGACGATGTGTGCGAGCATGACGCCCGCCACGACACCTGTATTCAGCATTCGCTCATACGGTCGCATGTCGTCAAGAAGTAGGCCGTAGCCACGTCGATCGACAGGCAGTCGAATATGCGAGTCCGCAATCACCGCTCCATGCCCAGGGAAGTGCTTCGCAATCGCTGCCATTCCGGCGCTCCGCAAGCCACGTGCGAATGCTTCTGCAAGCTCACTAACAGCATCAGGTTTGCGATGAAACGAACGATTACCAATGATTTCACTGATACCCCAATCCAGATCGACGCAGGGCCCGAAACAAAGGTCGATGCCAGCGGCGCGTAACTCAGAGGCGATTATCCAGCCAGCCTGCCGGGCGGCTTTCAGCCCAGAATCGCGATCACGGTCGTATTCCCTGCCTATCTGACGCATCGGCGGCATAACCGTAAAACCTTCTCGAAACCGCTGCACCCGGCCGCCTTCGTGATCGACTGCTATCAGTAGCGCCGGGCTTCGCAGCGCCCGAATTTCGGACACCAGCTCAGTAACCTGATTTACGGACTCGAAATTTCGGGCGAATAGAATGACACCCCCAACGGCAGGCTCCCGCAATATATCGCGGTCTGCGGGACTTAGTGCAAGTCCTTCAATATCGAGCATCACAGGTCCCAATGACATTCGTTTTACCTCGCGAGCTGCAGTCAGGTTCGTGTAAACACCGCGATAGATTCTACATGCGCAGTGTGCGGGAACATATCGATAATTCCCGCAGCCTCCAGACGATAGCCATGCTCATGAACCAAAACAGCGGCATCACGCGCCAAGGTACCGGGGTGACAGGAGATGTAGACGATGCGCTCAGGGTTCAATAGCTTCATTGCCTCCACTACCTCCGCTGCACCGCTGCGAGCCGGATCCAGCAGCAATCGATTGCAGCCAGCCTTTAGCCAAGGCTCACTGCCGTCAATCTTGCTGAGATCGGCTACCTTGAATTCGACATTATACAGTCCGTTCTTTCTGGCGTTTTCGGCTGCCCGCGTTACAAGCATTTTCTCGCCTTCTATACCAAGAACGCTGCCTGCCTTACGCGCGAGCGGCAATGAAAAATTGCCGATACCACAGAAAAGATCCAATACTCGGTCATCTGGGCCCGGCGCAAGTTGCTCAATTGCAAAATGCACCATGCGTCGATTGATGTCGCTGTTAACTTGCACAAAATCGATGGGCTCGAAGTCGATTTGAATATCGAATTCAGGCAGCGTGTAGTTCAAAGGCTCCTTAATGCTCTCTGGCTCGATGAGTTGAAGGGAGTCGAGACCGCCGGGCTGTAAGTAGATGCGGCATTTTTTCTCCGCACCGAATTGAATCAAGTGTTGCTTGTCGGCGTCACTGGGTTCATCAAGCACCCGAAAAACCATCGCTATGGCGTTCTCGGCCACCGCAATTTCGATCTGCGGCAGCCGTGCGCGTATAGAAAGTTTTGCAACAAGTTCGCTGAGCTCACCGAGCATACCGTCGACAGGGCTAGCTAATACCTCGCAGCGATGCATATCCGTAATATAAGGCGCATGCTTTTCACGAAAGCCGACTAGCACCCTGCCCTTTGCCGAAACATCCTTAACCGCTAAGCGCGCCCGTCGCCGGTATCCCCACATCGGTCCAATCATCGGCGCCAACCACGATTCGGGCTCGACCTTGGCGATACGCTGCAAATTATCTCGCAACGTCCGTTCCTTGATTGAGCGCTGGTACTCTTCGCTCACATGCTGCAGAGAACAGCCCCCGCAGCGGCCGAAAACCTCGCACTTTGCGTCGATGCGATCGTCTGACGCTTCGATAATCTGAAGCAGCTCCGCCTCATCGAAATTTCGTTTCGACTTTCGACGAATGAACTTAACTGTTTCGCCGGGCAACGCACCTGCAACGAATACCTTCTTACCCTCAACAGCAGCGATACCACGACCGTCATGGGCCGCGGAGTCTATGGTCGCGGTTTCCGGCTCCCTGCGCTTTTTTCTCCCCATTAGGAAAGCCACGCCACGAGGAATGCATTTAGATGCGGCTGATCCATTGCCTCCAGCGTCTGTCGTACGAGAGCGCACTCTCGATCCAGCTCGGTCTTATCAAGATGCCCCCGCATGAACTCAAAACGCAGGTAGACCAACCAAGTATTCAACACATCAGTCTCACAATAGTCGCGAATCTCACGAATACCGCCGCTCTCGAATGTCTCCCATACCTTGTCGCCACTCATACCGAGCTTGCCGGGAAAGCCGAGCAAGACAGCCATCTGATCAAGGCTGGCTCGTCCGCGCGGCTGAAACCCTGCCAATACATCCATCAAATCGACGTGGCGCCAATGGAAGCGACTCATGTAGTTATTCCATTTAAAGTCACGATCGTTCTCACCCATTTCCCAGTATCGCGGCGCCTGTATGTTGTGCTTAAGCGCGCGATAATGCAGTACCGGCAAATCGAATCCACTGCCATTCCAGGACACCAGATCCGGCGTATATCGTTCGATACCATCGAAAAAGCGTTGCACTATTTCCGCCTCACCAGAATTCTCATCGCCCAAGGTCCATACCTTGAAAGTATCCGCCGTTCGAAAAGTAACTGAGATAGCAACGATGCGTTGCGCGTGCAGCGATAGAAAGTCCGACCCGGTTTTTTGCTGCTGCTTGAACAACATCACAGTCGCGACATCCTCATCAGACAACCCTTCCAAGTCCCAGAATCGACGACCGAATTCGACGTCCGGTACAGTTTCGATATCAAACGAAAAACAATGCATTGCCAACTATTCCCTATTCACTATATTGAGTCAGCGGTTTCAACAACCGCGAATGCCATTACGAGTCCTGCATCATCGGTCAGACTGACATGGCCCTTACCGATACCCAATTCATCGCACACTTTTTGTCCGCGCTCTGACCAAATGATCAATGGTCTGCCCCATTCGTTACTGGTAATACCGACATCTCGCAGCCAGACGCCGTGAGCAAAACCGGTTCCCATCGCCTTAACGGATGCTTCCTTGCCTGCAAAGCGCATGGCCAGGAATCGCGCGGGATTCTTGGTTCGCTCGAACAGCGCCATCTCCTCCGGCATCAGAATGCGATCGGCAAAATGCTGACCGAACCGCTTCCATGTCGATTCCATTCGAGACATCTCTACGATGTCAGTGCCAACGCCAAAAATCACTGCCTGGTCATCCTAACCGTGCCTCGGTCATCAAGCGCTTCATTTCACTCACAGCCATCGCCAGTCCGTCAAAAACCGCCCGCGAGATGATTGAGTGTCCGATATTCAATTCAACAATTTCGGGAATCCGAGCTATCGCCGCGACGTTGTGATAATGCAGACCGTGACCAGCATTAATTATCAGCCCGAGATCGCATCCATAGCGAGCGGCATCAACGACGCGCTGCAGCTCAACTAACTGGGCCTCTCCTTCCATATCGGCATAGGTGCCTGTGTGCAACTCGACGACCGGTGCTCCCGCCGCCACAGCCGCATCAAGTTGAAGTCGATCAGGATCGATAAACAGCGAAGCACGGACATTCATCTCGGCCAGACGATTACAGGCTGACGTCACCTTTTCCAACTGACCCGCAACGTCAAGGCCGCCTTCGGTCGTGAGTTCCTGTCGTTTTTCCGGGACCAGACAAACATCCGATGGCTTGATCTGTGCTGCAATCTCCAGCATTTCGTCTGTCACGGCCATTTCGAGATTCATGCGGCTGCGCATGACTTCGTTAATCGCCGCAAGGTCCGCGTCCTGGATATGACGTCGGTCTTCGCGAAGATGGACCGTTATACTGTCCGCACCGGCTTGTTCAGCCATCACCGCAGCATCAGCAGGCCGCGGATAGCTCGTCCCTCTTACCTGTCGTAGAGTGGCGACGTGATCGATATTGATGCCCAGCAATAGTTCTTTGTTGTCTGTCACTTCACTCTTTCCCGTTCTTCGATGGCGCGATTCTACCGCGATGTAGCTCCATCAGCACCTTGCGACTCTTCAACTCCTTACCGCCAAGATGAAAGCCGATAATTTCTCGCAGTAATCGGTTCGCAGCTCGCAAGACTTCTGTATCTTCAAAGCATTGCTCAGCGATGCCCATCAGTACGGAACCACTGAATACCAAAGCACCTTCAGTCCGATCAACCGTAACCGGACCTTTTTCCATTTGATATTGATAATAACGCTCGCCGTCGAGAGGCTCCGTACTGCCAGACGCATGATCCAGATTGACGGCGTAACCAAGTAAACGCAGTAACTCCAGTTCAAATGATCGCAGACTCGCAGCAACGTCCACGGTCCCAATCAAGGCGCCCATAACTTCCTCATATAGGGCAAAAATCTCTGGTTGTGGATCATAACGATGCAGGAAGTGCAGCAACAGTTCATTGACATAAAACGCTGAAAAAATCGCGTCACCCAGCATTCCAATGGGTGGCCCGATAGCTTCAGCACCTGTCAGTGTTCCAAGGTCCGACTTCGATACCCATGAAACCTGAAGAGGCAGGAAGGGTCGCAAAACGCCGGCGAGGCGCGACTTGGCGCCTCGGCTGCCGCGAGCGACGACCGCTATTTTGCCGTGATCACGCGTTACAATGTCGAGAATCTGACTAGTGTCGCGAAAAGGTCGATGATGCAGAATGTAGCCAGGTTGTTGATGCACCCGGCGCGTCGATGTCATAACAGACGCATAGCTACGGCGCCTCGTAACCCAGATTCATCAGGTCTTGTTCATTGTCGGCCCAATTAGACTTGACCTTGACCCATAGCTCCAGATGTACAGGCTGGCTAAACCGCTCGGAAATTTCCAGTCGCGCCGCCCGACCTACTTTTTTTAGAACGCCACCATTCTTACCGACAGCGATTCCTTTCTGGCTATCACGCTCCACCCAGATAATCGCGTTAATTGCCAGTCCGCTGTCTTCTCGTACCAATCGTTCGATCTGAACCGTCAGCCCATAGGGCATTTCCTGGTGCAACAGTAATGTCAGTTTTTCACGAATGATTTCTGAGATATGAAACTCATCACTGCGGTCAGTTTTCATATCCTCAGGAAATAACGGCGGTGACACGGGAAGAAATTTTGGAATTATTTGGAGAATAAGATCCAGATTATCCTTTTTCATCGCTGAAACAGGCACGATCTCGGCGAAGTCGAGGCGCGTCGACATTAATGCCAGAGCGTCGAGCAATTTTTCTTTCGGATGTATCTTGTCAATTTTGTTGATCAACGAAATGATCGGCGCGCTGCAGGACTTCAGTCGCAGAAGAACGTCATCGTCTTCATCAGTCCATTGTGAGGCATCACTGACAAACAGAATCAGATCTGCATCAGCGAGTGCGTTCGCCGCCGTACGGTTCATCATGCGATTCATCGCTTTGCCGGACTTTCGGTGCAGCCCTGGCGTATCAACAAAAATCATTTGTTGCTCCGCCTCTGTTAGTACCGCGAGAATGCGATGCCGCGTCGTTTGCGGTTTGGCGGTTACGATACTGACCTTGTGGCCCATTACAGCATTAATAAACGTCGATTTACCAACGTTCGGTCGTCCAATTACTGCCAATAATCCACAACGATAGTCGTCAGGGGTGTCCATCATTCCTGCTCTGCCAATAACTCAGTCATTTTCTGGGCTGCTTTCTGTTCGGCTTTCCGCCGCGTCGTTGATTCGCCATGAGTTGAGGCAGACTGCTCAGCTACCGTACAAGTCACTATAAAGCGTTGTTCGTGGTCCTTGCCAGAAACGCGCGTTAGCTCGTAGTCCGGCAGCGCCATTTTCCGCCCCTGCAGCCATTCCTGTAATCGTGTTTTCGGATCTCTAAGATCACCACCATCCGGCAGCTCGCGGTAGCGATCAGCATATGCGCGATCTATTATGGCTTTGGCGGCGTCAAACCCTCGATCCAGGAATACGGCGCCGAAGAGTGCCTCAAGTGCGTCAGCTAGAATGGACTCACGTCGATGTCCACCCGTCTTCAGCTCACCACTACCGAGAATAAGGTGCTCGCCGAGACCGAGCTCGACAGCCAGTGCCGCTAATGTTTCGTCTTTGACAAGTGACGAACGGAGTTTGCTCAGATCACCTTCCGGTGCATCTGGCCTCGCCTCGAACACAATTTCTGACGCAATAAAATCCAATACAGCATCGCCCAGAAACTCCAAGCGTTCGTTATTGCGATTGGAGGCACTTCTGTGGGTTAACGCTTGCTTGAATAGATCGGCGTCGTGAAACCGATACTGCAGCGTTTTTTCGAGCCAGCTCTCGGCTTTATTCAATAGATTAGCTCTTTATCAGTCAGAATCACTCGCCTGACGGTTTAGCGGCGCACAACCACATTAGTGCGTTAAATATTAACAATATCAAGCGCCAGCGTAGCGCGATTTTAGCTGTCAGATCAGTGACTGACGCCACATTATTCGATTTTCATCCCAATGCGGCTCCAATCTGGCATTTCCCAGGGCACAAAGTGCATCCAGACACGCACAGCCTCACCAACCAAATATGTTTCGGGGATAGCACCGATATAGCGGCTATCCTTGCTTCTATCCCTGTTATCACCCATGACGAAGTATTGACCCTCAGGAACAATGTAGACGCCGTCCTGTTTCGAGCGCGCTGGATCGTGGATCAGAGTTTGATGTACCCGCCCGTCCAGATCTTCAACATAGACAGGTGCATGCTCAAAAATTTCGCCGTTCGCGCCAAGATCCATCAATTCACCATTGATTGTCAGTCGCTGACGCTCGAACGAAACTTCATCGCCAGGCAAGCCAATCACGCGCTTTATGTAGTTGATACTCGGATTCGACGGTAATCGAAATACGATTACGTCTCCGCGCTCAGGTTGGCCGGTTTCAATAATCTTCGTTTCGGTAACGGGCAGCCGCAATCCATAACTGAATTTCTTAACGAAAATAAAGTCACCGACAATTAAGGTAGGCTTCATTGAACCCGAAGGAATACGGAATGGCTCAAAAATAAACGAGCGAATGACCAAGACGAAAATCAAAACTGGGAAAAATGAACGCGAATACTCCACTACCAACGCCATCACGCCGGGTGCTGAACGGCTGTCCTGGTCAGCCGTTTTCCACACCAGAGTATCCATAGCCACGACGACGCCTGAGGCCAAAGTCAGCACAGTCAGAATCAGCGCAAGATTAATACTCAAAAATATAAACTCACTTATCAGTTCGTAGAACGGCCAAAAACGCTTCTTGTGGAATTTCGACGGAGCCCACCTGCTTCATTCGTTTCTTGCCAGCCTTTTGCTTCTCAAGCAATTTTCGCTTCCTCGAAATGTCGCCGCCATAACATTTCGCCGTAACGTTTTTCCGCAGCGCCTTTACATTGCTGCGAGCAATGACCTGGCTGCCAATCGCCGCCTGGATAGCCACGTCGAACATCTGCCGTGGGATGAGCTCTCGCATCTTTTCCACCAGATCACGACCGCGTCCGCGAACATTTTCTTTATGAATAATGACAGATAAAGCGTCGACTCGCTCATTGTTGATCAACACGTCAAGCCGAACCAGATCCGCAACCTGGAAACGACTGAAATGATAATCGAACGACGCGAAGCCACGACTAATGGATTTCAATCTATCAAAGAAATCTAATACTACTTCTGCCAGCGGTATCTCGTACTCGATCGATACTTGTCCACCTAGATATCGCATCTGTTTTTGAACGCCACGCTTGTCAATACACAGCTTGATTACGGCACCTACGTATTTCTCCGGTACGAGAATATTTGCAGAAATAATCGGTTCACGCAGCTCTGCGATTTCATTTACTGATGGCAACTTTGATGGATTATCGACTTGCAGCGTTTCACCAGTGTTGGTTTCGACCTCAAATATGACCGTCGGCGCCGTACTGATTAACTCGAGATCATATTCGCGCTCCAGACGTTCCTGGACAATCTCCATATGCAGCATACCGAGAAATCCACAGCGAAATCCAAATCCAAGTGCCGCTGAGGATTCTGGCTCGAAATGCAATGCCGCATCATTAAGTCGCAGTTTCTGTAGTGCTTCACGGAAGTTTTCATAATCGTCTGAGCTAATTGGAAACAGTCCAGCAAACACACGCGGTTGGACCTGCTTGAAACCGGGCAATGCTGTCGCGCATGGCTTGTGAGTCGCGGTTAAGGTGTCACCAACCGGTGCACCGTAAATATCTTTTATGCCGGCGATGACGAACCCAACTTCTCCGGCCCTGAGATGACCCCGGTCTTCCATCTTGGGGGTAAAGACGCCAACTCGATCTGCACCATAACTAACACCGGTCGACATGACAGTGATCTTGCTGCGTTTTTTAAGGGTGCCGTTCATCACACGCACCAATGAAACAACGCCAACGTAGTTATCAAACCAAGAATCGATGATCAGCGCTTGCAGCTCACCATCAGGATCGCCATCGGGTGGTGGAATGAGCTCGACAATTTGTTCGAGTAATTCAGGAATGCCGAGACCGGTCTTCGCGCTGACATGAATAGCCTCCTGAGCATCGATACCGATGATGTTTTCGATTTCCGCGACGACTTTCTCCGGTTCAGCCGCCGGCAGATCAATCTTATTAAGAACCGGCATTACTTCAAGGCCCTGATCGATCGCCGTCATACAGTTAGCAACACTCTGCGCCTCCACGCCTTGCGCAGCGTCAACCACTAGCAAGGCGCCCTCGCAGGCAGCTAGAGAGCGCGATACCTCATAGGAAAAGTCGACATGTCCCGGTGTATCAATGAAGTTGAGTTGATAAACTTCGCTGGACGCACTGGTGTAATTCAACGAGACGCTTTGCGCCTTGATCGTAATGCCGCGTTCACGCTCAAGATCCATCGAGTCGAGAACCTGTTCTTCCATCTCACGATCAGACAGTCCACCACAATGATGGATAAAACGGTCCGCGATCGTCGACTTGCCATGGTCGATATGGGCGATGATTGAAAAATTTCGAATATGCTTCATGACAGAGTGTTTTCAGCCGCCGGCTCAATAGGCCAGCCCAATTCAGCGGCGAAGTATACCGACTTCAACCCCCAAGCAACGCATGTTATTTTTCGATTAAGGTGGTTCTAGCTAGGAATACGCGGACGGAGTCGAGATTGAGCGGATACTCGCTGATAATTTGACCGTCACTTTCGACGACAGGCACTCGAATATCGTATTTTTCGCGCCAATCATCTCGCGAATCGACGCAGCGAATTTCGAGCTCTGCCTTGCCACGAATCAACGGCAGCAATTCCTCGAGCATAATCTCACAGAGGTGGCAGCCAGTACGGGTGTAGTAATGAAGGATTTGCACCTAGTCGCGCGCCGATGTCAGCCGATCGACGACCAAGGGTGTAAACTCGCGCAGACATCTCGCTCGACCTAATATCGCTTTCGCAATCAGCACACCCGCGCTCAAGCCAGCGAGAGCCAAAAGAGCGCTAATCGCATCATTCGCATCGTAGAAATGAGCGACTATCGCCGCTAATACCGCAGCAAACATGGGGTAGCCATAGACGATGATTGCAGCACGCA
>Ga0209383_1001641_pt1 | contig 13843 bp, 18 predicted proteins | sample CoawatmetaG02DNA_FD_187510 | JGI IMG/M metagenome (GOLD analysis project Ga0209383, IMG submission 187510) | Marine microbial communities from the West Antarctic Peninsula - Coastal water metaG029-DNA (SPAdes) (version 2) | ecosystem: Environmental > Aquatic > Marine > Coastal ... | reverse complement strand
GCTGCCCGTGTTGATGCAACAACACAATTAATTATTGTTCCTGCATTATCTGTAGTTAATCTGTAAGATACGCCTTTATCTTTATTTTGATAACCTGCAGTAGGTCTTTCTTGAGCAGAACCTAAAAAAGTACCGCCTGAAGCAAATGCTATTACAGTTGTACTAACAGGAATATTTCCAGAAAGAGTTGATGCAAATTGACCCACTGGTATTCCAGCGGCGGTTGCTCCTGGTGATCTCAGGGTTGCTGATGTTAATAACGCAACGGCGTTAGTGTACATAGTACTTTGATTTTGTGGATACATGTTTTTATTTTGTTTTATCTTTTATTTTTTCAAAAGTACGTAAACCCCCAAGGCCTAACATACCCAATAGTACAGTCATTAAATGCTCCATTTGTAATGCCGGAGGAGCGTCCGCTGTTTTTGTAATCCAAATAAATAAATCTCTTATTACAAAGTTGTAAGCTAATGCAACTCCGCATATCCAACCTATAAAAGGCCTCCAGCCTGCAACAAATAATGTTCTATGTCCGGCTTCAATTTCATTTATTTTAGTTTGTAATTCAATAATTTCATTAGGGTCTAGTTCTTTGCCCTTAATAGCTTCTCGAATTTCCCATGCTAAATTACCAGCTGCGGATTTTTTATTATCCCCGCCTTTTAAAAGACCTACTAGTAATTTCCACATTTTACTTCTTCATATTTTTTTCAATTGCTTTCTGACGAGTAGTTTCGTAAGAACTCATACTTCCATCCTTATCTAAATCGCCTTTCATTTCCATTGCGCTTGCTCTTTTAGCCATTGGATTAATATTTAAAAGATTTGCCGAGTGTTTTGACATAAATGTACTCATAATATTATTTTTTTGTTTTGTTATATGCTTCTTTTTCCCAAGGAAGTTCTTTAGCACCTTCTTGCATTTTACTTCTAGAATATGTTTTACCTTTCCAGTAAACATTTTTATCGTCATAATCTAAATCTCCTCGTTTAAATTGATCTATATGTACCATTTCATGGCCAACTACTTTATCAATTTTTTTTGGATTTAAATTTTTATTAACTAGTATAGTTCCATTATTATTAGCTTTGCCTAAAACATCATCTCCTAAATCTACACTATATATAGGTGTACTATTTTGATTATAAGGTGGTGTGTTTAATTTAAACGCCATAAGGAAATTTTTTATTTAAAGCTTCTTTTCTTTTTTGGCAACCACAAGGTTTTTTTAAACTTTTAGAAATTAAACCTACAACGCTTTTAACACCTGTTACGGTTGTTATTTTTTCAATTGTATCGCCTAGTCCTGTTGCTTTCATATAAATAAAATTATATACCTCTTACAAGAGCAAGAGGCATATGAATTAATAATTAGGCAGTGTAAGTAACTGTGTTTACAAATATTTGTAAGTTAGCAGTTAAAGGAGCTTGTCCTGGAGCTGGTACACCACCTGTTTGATCTTTTCCAAAACCAACAGAAGCTTTTACTCCACCTGGATTAGCAGTTAAAGATCTGTTAACTGTTTGAAGCGTTGGAGTTCCTGCAGTAATTGTTGGTACAGCAGCTGCTCCTGCATTAGATGTTGAAAGTAAAAATGCAATTTGTGAAGTTGCAGTATTTTTTAATTCTACAGTTAATACGCCTGTTGCAGTAACGTAAGTTAGTGCACTGATCTGATCTACGTTTACTAAGTACTCTCCTTCTGTTGTTGCAGCGCCAGTATTAGTAACGTTAAATGATAAAAATTTAGCCATTGTGTTTGTTTTTGTTATTGTTGTTGTTTTTGTTTGCTAGGGTTTATACAGTCCTATCTGTTTTTTCTAATTTTTTTATTTGCTTCTCTGTTAGCTTTATTGTTTTTTTGTACTTCTATTCTTGATTTAAGTTTACCGGCCTTTTTTTCTAACCTAGCTTTTTTATCAATTGAAATGGCTCGGCTAGACTTTGCACTAGTTTGTTTTGCTTTTGTATCAGCGGATTCAGCTTTTTTAGAATCTATGCTTTTAATTGTTTTATTTGTTGATCTTTTTGTTGAAGCAGCTTTTGAATTTAGTTTTTGCAATCTAATTTCTTTTCTAGACATTTTACCTTCTTTTTTGCTAGCCTCTTTCTGACCTTTAATTGCTTTTCTAGACATTGATTTAGCAGACTTTGCATCAAGTATATCTTTTTTTCCAACTTTTCCCGCTGTTATTGTTTGCCCCTTAGGATCAACTTTAAGCTGTGATAATTTAGATTTTGCCTTAGCAACTTCTTCTGTATTTGGGCCTTTAATACCTGCGTTAACTGATTTGTTAGAACTTCCTCTCATTTGAGAACCAGGTACTTTTCCACCTTTTAATTGTTGTCTTTTAGCTTCTGTAGTAAATTCAGATTGAGATAAACTACCGTAGGTGTCCATGTCTCTCTTTGCATAAGCATCTTTAAAACTTCTTCCCCCATTTCCCCCTTCTGGCGGTGGTGGTGGTGGTACTTGTGGCTTAAGAGTAGTGTGATCAAAAAACTGGAACCCGGTTGTGTTTTTACCGGTGCTAGGATAAATTCCTTTTCCTGCGCTTTCACTTGGAGTTCGCCGTTTATTAGATTCATTTTGCGCGTCTATAGGTTTAGATTTTGCATTTCCTTTTCGAGCATCGATATCGGCACGAATTTCAGCTCCGCTCCTAAAAAGGCCTTTGGTTATAGCATTAAATAGTTTACCAGGTGCTTGTCGAATTGTTTTAGCCCGCGCACTATGTTCTGCATTTTCTTTTCTAACTTTTATTGCATATTTACTTAATCCACTGTTAGCCCCTGTAACACCTGTAACACCTGTAACACCGTCTATATTTAATGGGGACTTTAGCATAGATATGCCTTTTTGTTTATATCCTAGTTTGCTCATAATTATATATTAATAGTCTCTTCTTGATTTACTCATATCTCCTTTTTTTCCGCCATACATTTTAGTAGGAGCGCTATAGTCTCTATCTGACATACTTTCATCACCCTTATTGCCACCATACTTTTGGCTAGCTACAGAAGGGCTTCCAACTTGTTGTCCATACCCTTTATTCATATTATACGCAGGAGACATATCTTTCTTCATCATCATAGCAGCATTTGTACCTTCTGTTCCTTGTCCTGATATATCATCTACTGGATTATATGCAAGATCAGCTTTTGCTTGTCCCATCTGGCCTTGTCCCATTTGGCCTTGTCCCATCATAGATGTTGGAGAAGAATATCTTGGATGATTACCGCTGTAACTTCCTGAATGTCCTTTTCTATCTGCTATATCATTTTCTAAATAATGCATTCTAGCTGAAGATGACAATTTTTTATCATATGCTTCTTTAGCATCATAACGTTCGTCTGATTTCATGTGTCCCATAGTTTCTTTGTTTTTGTTGTTGTTGTTGTTATTGTTTTTGTTTAGTTATTAGCAATTCCATTTTTTTAAAGCTAAAGCTTTTCTGGTAGGTTCACCATTAGGCTTTTTCATTGGGCCTTTTACTCCACTCATTCTTGCACAAAACGATTTACGTCTTCTAGCCGCTTTACTACCTTTTTTTAATTCAGAAGGAGGCGTAGTTACAGCAGTTTGAAGATTACTTCCAGGGTTTTCTTTTCTATAAGATTTAACTCCTTTTTCATTTAATCCCCCTTTAGGATCTTTACCTTCTTTTCTAGTCCAGGCTGCTGTTTTTAAAAAAGGCGAATTGTTTTGTATATATGTCATTACTTTTTTATTTTAATCCACTTACTTAGTGTATAACCGATTGTAACAATCAACAAAATTACTTTTAACCAAACTTCTAAGTTTGTCATGGTTACAACGCCTACAGTTCCATTTAGAGCTATAAGCTTAATATCATTAGCCTCCATATTTTACATAGAACCTTTGGCAAGTTGTGTTATAGGACCTGCTTTATAAGCACAGCTTGCTTTTTTAAGTTGCATGCCTGTAATCCCTGAACTAGATCCTCTACCCATAGGAAAACCCATTGTATTTAATGGTCCATCCCAAAGAGCGTTAGCGCCTACAACGCCTGCTTCTGCTTTTACTACTGCTGGTGATTTCATTTTTTTTGTTTTTGGTTATCTGTGTTTGTCTTTGTTTACGTTGTTTATTGATGTTTTTAATACTGTATCGGTGTATGTTCTACCTAGCATTATAACATTTCTTCTTTCACTGGTTGGTATATCTTCTTCACCCAGCATTATTCTATATATTCTATTTATTAACTGCTTGCCTTTAAAAGACATTTTATATAAATTATATTTTTGAGTAGTATGATTTCTTTGACGCCAAACTTTAATCCAGTCTTCTTGTAATAATCTATTCCATCTTCTGTTGTCCCAGCTATAGGAATAAGCACCCATTTTAAAATCTATTTTACTAAATATATCTATGCAATCTAAATATATAAGAAGTTCTATATCAGCACTGGTTAAATTATTGTTCTTAGCTGCCCATTGCCTTATTATTCGGTAATGTTTAACTAAGTTCATTTCTTTTAAGTCCTTAGCTTCTAATCTTCTCATATTACTATAACAACATCTTGAAGCTTTATAACTTGATAAATAGTTTTATCTATTTCTATGTTATGGCCCGCTGCGCTATCATAATAAATATTATCTGATTCTTTAATACCTACTACTTCAGAACCTATTGATATTACTTCTGCTTTATTATATCTTAAATCTTCTCTTTGATTTTCAGATACAAGCAAACCACCTTTGGTTTCAGAAGTACCTTGTTTGTCTTTACTTATGATTAAGTTTCTACCTATTGCCTTCATTAATTCTTAAATTATTAATTATACAATCAGTAGATAAAATAGTTGTTGCAACAGACGCTGCATTTTTAAGTGCTGCTTTTGTTACTAGCAAAGGATCGATTATTCCGGCCTTAACCATCTTAACCGATTTACCCGTTATCACATCTAGTCCCCATCCTTTCTTTTCAGAATGTGCTTCACTAATATTAGCGTTGTCTAAGATAATGTGATAGGGAGCTTTAATAGCTTCCAGAAGGACGCTTTCAGCTTTATCTTTAGGTTTGATAAACATAGCAGCATTTAAAAGTGCAACACCTCCACCGGCAACAATGCCTTCTTTAATGGCGGCTTTTGTAGCACAAATAGCATCTTCTACTCTATCAGTTTTTTCTTTTAATTCTATACTTGAATCTGCACCTACTTTTACAGTAGCAATCTTTGAAGATAACCTAGCTAGTCTTTTTTCTAGTCTTATAACTTCAGGGGCAGTATTACTTTTATTTAAATCTTCTTTTATAGTAACTATAATGTCTGCTACTTCATCAGTTATTTTTTTAACTCTAATTATTGTTTCAGTATCGTTAGTGATAGATTTAATGCATGTACCTAAATGTTCCGGTAGTATCATATCCATATCATCACCTAAATCTTCGTTAATAATAGTAGCACCTGTTAATAATGCTAAATCTGTTAGCATATCTTTTTTAGTTATACCATATGTAGGTGCATTAATAACATTTATTTTAATAACATCTTTTATTTTATTCATAGCTAAAGTAGAAATAACTTTAGGATCTAAATCAGCAATAATAAGTAATGACTTATTGTTTTTAATAGCATGCTCTAAGATGTTTTGTATTTTTCTTACATTCTCAACTGGTGATTCAATAAGTAAAACTAATGGATTATCTAATTCAGCAACTCTTGCTTCTGCTTTAGTAACAAAATGTGAATTTGTTAATCCTTTATTGTATTGCATTCCTTCTATTAATTCAGAAGTAGTTTCTGATAATTCCGTAGCTTCCATCATTACAACACCGGTTTCATCAACCGATCTAAATGCTTCAGCTATAACAGAACCTAATGCTTTATCATTATTTGTAGAGATGCTTGCAACTTGGTCTATCATTTGACCTGTTACTTTTATTGAGTTTGTTTCTAAGTAATCTATTACTTTATTAACAGCATTATCAATACCCTCTTTTAAACTCCTAGCGCCAAGCTCCTCCAGTTTTGGATAAGCTTGCGTTAAGATTGAGTGTGCTAGTACTGTAGCAGTAGTGGTTCCATCACCTGCTTCTTTCACAGTTTTTCTAGCAGCTTCCTTTAAAAGCGTAGCACCCATATTTTCTATTGGATCTAATAGCACTATTGAATCAGCAACGGTTACACCGTCTTTAGTTATAATAGGCTTTCCTCCTCCATCTTCTAATATCACACGTTTACCGCTAGCACCTAATGTAGAACTAACGGCTTTTGTGAGTTTATTAATACCTTCAAATAGTTGATCCTTAGCTTCGTTACCAAAGCTGAGGTTTTTGACAATTGCGTCTGACATAATTTAATTTAATTTGATTTGATTTGATTTTGTTTATTTAAAGGTCTTTACAACAACAGGCCCTTCAGAAAGTTTTAGCTTTTTAAGATAATGTTCAATAGAAGATTCAATAGCTTTTTCAGCTGCTTCAATTGTTTCACGTCTTGTAATTCCGTTCCAGTTGTCATTAGTGTCATTCCATTCAGCTTGGTAGTAGCCATTAGGAAGTTGTGTTATTCTCCAGTTCTTTTTCTTTGAATAACGTTTCCAAATTTCTTTGGTTTCTTCGGATAAATGTGGTTGACTAGACCACGATTGAGTCTTGTAAAAAAGTGTCATTGGTTTTTGGTTTAATTAATGATAAGGTTTACAGTTTATTATCACTTAATTTTAAGCACCTTTACAAGTACATGAGTTATTGCCGCACGTACATTGCTTATTCTTATTATATACAGTATCAAATGCTGTTGCACCTAGTATAGTAAGCTTGTCAATTATATCGCTTTGCATGTCAATTATCATTTTTTCTAACTGATCATTTCTTTTTTCCATTTGATCTGCCAGTAATTGTAATGATTCGTTTTTATTTTTTAAGGCATTTACTTCATCTGGATTTCTACCTATAATAGCATATATAACTACAGATAAAGATCCTACTATCATACCTACTATAGATACAAATATATCTTTGTTGTCTTTTGGTATTTGATAAAAGGAAAGAAAAAGTAATAGTGCAATAACTAATGCAAATATACCTGCCGCTCCGGCGTAGTGTCTTAAGTCTCTTGAAGAATTTGATGCCATATTTTATATATTATTATTTTTAAATCTTTGATTATGCAAATGCCATATAAAGGTATTCTACATTAAGTGTATTGTATCCATAATAATCTGCTCCATTTTTAGGTTGGAATCCTTTTGTTGCTCCTGTTAAAAAATCTAAATCATAACTTGAAGAAGTTGTCTCTGCAATATTTAAATCTGGATATAATCTTTTATTTCTTGGATTTGAAGTATTTCTTGTGCTATCATATATAAGCCAATTTCCACCACCATTATCGCTTGTAGTTGCTTTAATTAATACAAATCTTGGAGTAAATCCAGTATCGACAATAGGTCCTGTTGAACTTCCGTTTCCAGTATAACTCCCCATTTTGCTATAACCGGAAATTTCTGCCCAAGCATAAATAACTATATCTCTATTTGTTTCAACAGTATAACCGGTTCTAAAACTAATAACATCTGAGGTAAAACTTTGATTACCCCATATATTACCACTTTGACCTAAATCACCAAAACCATAGCTATCATTTAAGTACAAATAATATGATTCTGTGGACATACCTGCAGACCAAGTAAACCAACCTCCTCCTTCACTATTTAATTTTTTAAATAAAACAAAAGAAGGCTTAACCCCAAGTCCGTGTGATACTGTAACATCTGCTGTTGAACTTCCGCTATTAACCGTAATAATGCTAAAGCCACTTGCTGTGTTTACACTAGATCCAGTTGGAGTTAAACTACCTGTAGTCAACCCTGCGGCACTTGCTGTTGAATACCCTGTTCCATCTTTATTATAGGTATTTGAATTTCCTCCTGCTTTCCAGTTCCAAGCAACGTATGTATTAGGGCTTCTATTAGTGCCACCATTATTTCCAGAAGTAAATCCATCTGAATCAAAAGATGTTAAACCTAAGTATGGACTTGAATTAGTAGCTTGCACCGAGCTGGTATTACTTGAAAGCTGTTCATTAGTACCCCTAACGCTGTCGTAAAGAGCATGATCTTCAGCACTATTTCTTCTTTTTATCCAAACAAAATCTGGAGCAAAACCTACATTAGTTATAGCTTGTGTGCTACTATTACCTGTATATAAAACAGAATTAAAGTTATCACTTGGTACAAATGGATCTGGTGCATAATCTATTTCCCACCACTGTGCGTTTGTTGTATCATAATATTCTACAAATCCTGTAGTAGTGTTAAAACGCATTTCACCATTAGATGGTGATGTTGGTCTTTCTGCAGTTGTACCTGTAGGTAATTTAAATGCTGAATTGTCAGAACCGAAATCAAATAATTCTGGTACCTCTATTTTTGTTAATGCCATAGTTTAGCTAAATGTTATTGTTCCTGTGCCGGTTTTAAAAACTAATACTGAGTCTGTGCCTTCTATAATTGCCGTAGGTGTATTTAAGCTTCCTGTAACTACAAAGCTAGCAACGCTTGCAGTTGGGTATCTCAATATAACTACCCCTGATCCGCCTGCTCCTGAAGTAAAGCCGCCACATCCTCCAGTTCCGCCGCCGCCACCGCCTGTGTTAAGTGTTCCAGATAAAGGCTGAATATTAGTGGGATTACCACTACATCCATACCCTCCAGTTCCGCCGCCGCCTAAACCTCCAGCCGCTCCATTTCCGCCACCGCCAGCATAATCTTGCACACCGCCACCGCCACCGCCAGCATAATATACATTACTTCCAGAAACTTGTCCGACAGATTGTGCATTAGCATTTGTGGCGTTTAATATATTTACAGTTTTACCCACTCCTCCAGCTGTTGCACAGGTACTACAACTTGTTGTTACGTTTAAAGCAGCTGCACCAGCGCCACCGCCGCCAGCTGTTGGCTCCTCATTTGTTCCAGTGCCATACCCATTTCCACCTTTATATCCTTGACCAGCGGGAGATGCGATACCACCTGTAAAAGCGCGGGTTGCGCCACCGCCTGATCCTCCAGCTGTAGCTGCATTTGCAGAGGTTCCACCGCCGCCGCCTCCGGCAGATGTTATAGAATCAAATGTAGAAACAGAACCTGCTACGCCCGCAGCACCTGATGATGATGAAGGCGCTCCGTCACCGACTGCTACATTATAAGCAGTTCCCAATGTTAAGGTAATTGAATTTTCAGAACTGCTTCCACCACCTGACCCTCCGGGCCAAGATGTCCTTAATCCTCCTGCGCCACCGCCTCCGCCATTATCCTGACCAGCTGCGCCACCGCCTGCTACCACTAAAAAGTCTATAAAAGATGGAGGCACTTTATTAACAAAGTTTTTCCATGCTGTACCATTATAGAACTGCATTGTACTTGCTGATCCCTCAGAGGCTTGGGTTTGATCATTTCTAATCATACCCTCTTCTGGTGTACCTGCAAACGCATTACCTGTTGGAAATTTTAATCCATTAGTACTTTGTGCCTGGTTTAAATCCGTTACACCTGTTATTACTTTTGTTAATGCCATAGTTTAGCTAAATGATATTGTTCCTGTACCAGCAGTGAATGTTGTTACACTGTCTGTTCCAACTGCTGCAGTTGTTGCTGTTAACCCTGCACCTAATGTTATTGTTTTTGTATTGGGATAGCGTATAATAACTACTCCAGAACCTCCAACACCTCCGCTAACTGTTCCAGCCTGAGCACCAGAGCCCGCGCCACCACCAGTATTTGTTGTTCCAGAATTCATAGCAGGTGAAGTAGAACCAGCACCTCCACCACCGCCAGAACTTCCCGGAGCACTAGAATTTGCCCCAGCACCACCACCACCACTGTAAGTAACACTTGTACCTGTTATTGAAACAGCTTTTCCACCGCCTCCAGCACCTCCTGATCCAGCGTTAGCACCAACAGCTCCAGCACCTCCACCGCCACCACCAACATAGTTACCGCCATCAGCTCCAACACCACCGGCATAACCTTGATTAGCAGTACCACTACCAGCAGCATTACCAGCACCACTAGTAGAGCCGCCACCACCACCTGATCCTCCTAGGCTACCACTTTGTGCAGCATCATCAATTCTAACGCCACCAAAACCTCCACCTATTGATGTTATACTCGCAAAAACTGAATTACTTCCTTTTGCTCCATTATAAGGTGAAACATTTGGATTTCCAACAGCACCACCAGCTCCAACAGTTACTGTATAATTTGTTCCATTAATTAGTGATAAAGATGATTCAGAAGATCCACCACCGCCTGATCCTCCTGCCCAAGAAGTTCTTAATCCTCCAGCACCACCACCTCCACCATTGTTGTTATTACCTCCACCGCCTCCAGCTACTACTAAATAGTCAGCACTAAAAATAGGGTCAGCATCAAGAAATGTTATTGTTCCAGTACCACCTGTAAACTTAAGTGCGGTATTAGAGCCATCTGTAAATTTTGTTGGGAAGTGTTCGTTATAAAGATCTGTAACATTTGCTGCAGATAGTGCTGAAGAAAATATTCTTACTTGGTCTATTTGCCCTGTAAAATAGTCTGTATCGTAAGTACCATCACCTCCAATGAATGTTGGCTCTGAATTAGAATATGATGTAGGTGTACCTGTTTTAGTTTCAGGAGTACCATTATTTATATAAATTTTGGCACTTGTAGAATCAGCAGTAACTGCTATATGATTCCATTGATTTAAAGTTATTGTACCAACACTATTAAAAGTAAATTGACCGGCGCCTGAATAATTCCCTAATAAAACACGAATTGTGTTATTACTCATTCTTTCAATTTGATTCCACTGATAAGGAGAAAGTTCTTGACGATACCCTATAATAGATTCGAATTCAGCCGAAGATGGTTTTACCCAAACAGAAATTGTTTGCGCACCGCCAAATGTATTTAAAGGACTTGATGTTCCTAAACTAATAACACTACTAGTTCCATTAAAATTAGCAGCTTCATTAAACCTACCATTTCCGTATGTTACATCCGTTGCTGTACCGTTATATCCATTACCACTAGAATCATTAGCATTACTATCTAATTTATAATAAGCTGTATTTGCTACTGGATATGCTGTATCAGCTACTGTATCTGTTGTAGATGGTGTATTAAGTGTGCCTGTAGTTGTAAAGTATGGTAAACTAGCAGTTGGGTATCTAAGTATTACCGCGCCTGAGCTGCCATTACCGCCAGTACCTATTATCCAACTACCTGTACCATTTTGACTTTGTCCGCCACCACCACCACCACTGCCAGTGTTAAATACACCACCTTCTGCAGTAATTGCACCATTATTTTGTCCATCACCACCAACACTTGATCCACCTATTCCAAAAGTCGCAGTGGGCGGGTTATTGCTTTGATCTTGAACGCCGGCTCCGCCACCACCAGAATAATTAACATTTGATCCGATTATAGAACTAGTTATTCCAGCCCCTCCATTTCCGCCACTAGTGCTAGTACCATTAACGCCTACGCTAAAAGCACCACCACCACCACCACCACCATAACCAGGGGAAGCCGCAGTATTATTACCACCTGTGTAACCTTGGTTAGCTGTCCCTACTCCGCCAGATACAGAATTTCCTGATGATGCACCTCCACCTCCAGAACCACCCACTCCACCTACAGTAGACGGATAAGATCCACCACCACCGCCACCGGCAGATGTTATAGAATCAAATATAGAATTAGTTCCCGAACTACCTACGGCTGATGAATTACTACCACCGCCACCTGCCCCTACTGTTATATCATAAGCTGTGTTTAATGATATGCTTGTAGTTGCCTCAGCAGACCCTCCACCCCCGGAATTAGAACCATAAGATGTACGGAATCCTCCTGCGCCACCACCTCCACCTGAATAACCACCACCACCGCCTCCGGCTATAACCAAAAAGTGTGTGGGAATAGGTGGAACTACAAAAGCAGTTTCTTTTAGCGTTTTCCACTCTGTACCATTATATACTAAAGTAGTGTGAGTGGTTGTATCAACACGCATCTCACCTGCAGTCGCAGAGGCTGGCTGTTGAGCTGTAGTACCTTTAGCCCAAACAAGACCACCGGTATTTCCGCTTAAATTTATTAAGTCTGTAGATACTTTCGTACTCATATTATGTTGTTGTTACGAATTCAATTACTGAATTATTTGGAGGTGCTGTTGTAAATGTTAATGTAACACCAGATACCGCATATGAAGATTTAGCTTGGTATACACCATTTATAAATACATTTACATAATTAACTGATGATGGAGTTACAGATAAAGTATATGCTGTTTGAGCACCGGTTCCAGCCCCTGTGTTTACTGTTATAGTAGGTAAACTGCTACCTCCAATAGCTCCCCAAGCTCCATTTATATAGCCTTCAAATCCGGGTGCATCGGTGCTATATCGTATCATTCCGTTAGCAGCTGTTGGCCTTTGTGCGGTTGTACCTCTTGGAAGCTGTACAGCGTCTGTTGCAGAAATATCAAGTGTTACAGCAGGAAGAGTTGTCCCTATACCTATGTTTGTTCCGTCTTGAGCTATTACAGAATCTCCTAAAGCAGTTCCTCCTGTCCATCGCGGAATTTTATTAGTTGTACCACTTCCGCTTATGCTTCCAGCTGATCCATTAGCTGCAGCTGTTATTCTACCCTGCGCATCTACTGTTAAATCTGTATTAGTATAAGAGCCTGCGGTTACTGCTGTGTTTGCTATAGACACTGCACCCGCTGCTACTGCAAGCCCTCCGGCTGTTGGGAAATTAGCAACTCCTTGTACTGAATCTGTAGCTACAACTACATTACCTTCTACCTCTATCCAGTTTGCAGCTGTAGAAGCACCTGCTGCAGCAGCAGTTTGAGCTATTACTTGATCACCTATTTCTAACTGAACTGAACCGTAAAAAGAACCTGCTGTAGTTACTACATAAAAATCTCCAATAGCAACTGCTACTCTTGTGCCTCCAGTTGTTAAGTTGCCTCCTCCGTCTATTGCACCAGTGCCTGCATTAAAACCGCCTTTAAATTCTAAGGTCCCTACTAATGCTGCATTGATAGCTGTTTGTATTTGTGCACCTGTTGCTAAGTTTGCAGATGCTGCCGTAACAGCTGATGTATTAGCGGCAATTGTAGGATCTGATGCTGTACCTGCTACTATTATAGTATCTGCATTTCCTGTAACAACAGACGAAACACCTGAAGCAGCTTGTGTTGACCATACTAATTGTGATGGACTACCACCACCTGAAGATAGCACTTGCCCGGCTACGCCCGATGTTGTAGGTAATATTAATGTATATGTAGCACTAGATGCGTGAGGTGGACTTTGAAGAGTTACCCCATGAGTTCCCACAGAACAATTAAGTGTTAACTTTCCATCGGTACCTACACCATCTATTATAATTCCATTATTTGCTTGTTTAATTAATGAATTGCCTATAGTTGTAGTACTTACAAAAATTGGTACTGTATTAATAGTACCTGTACCACTTGTATTATCAGCCCATGTAGCTGATAGCCCATTACCTCCACTGGTTAATACTTGTCCCGTAGTACCTGTGCTACCACCTAAACTTATATATGTATTAGTACCAGTTAAAATTACATTTTCTGCATATAAACTTTGTGTTGCCCAAAGGTTTTTCCATCTATTAGCCGTTCCACCTAAATCTTTAGAATTTGTAGTAGCTGGCCATACTTGTCTATTTGTTATAGTTATTGTTTCACCCGCGGAAACATCTATAATAGCCGAGTCTTCTATACCCGTACCATTAGCACTCCATTTTGTTAATGTATTAAATGTACCCGTACCCGTTACTGTACCTGGATGATTAGT
>Ga0209383_1001638_pt1 | contig 13856 bp, 13 predicted proteins | sample CoawatmetaG02DNA_FD_187510 | JGI IMG/M metagenome (GOLD analysis project Ga0209383, IMG submission 187510) | Marine microbial communities from the West Antarctic Peninsula - Coastal water metaG029-DNA (SPAdes) (version 2) | ecosystem: Environmental > Aquatic > Marine > Coastal ... | reverse complement strand
TATCTGGTGTCTTCGGTACAGAACTTTCCTCAACTTTATTTACTTTATTTACTTGTTCTGTATTCGATTGTTCTTGCACTTCTTGCACTTCTTGCACTTCTTGCACTTCTTGCACTTCTTGAACTTCTTGAACTTCTTGCACTTCTTGCACTTCTTGAACTTCTTGAACTTCTTGCACTTCTTGCACTTCTTGAACTTCTTCTTCCTCTTCCTCTTCTTCTTCTTCCTCTTCTTCTTCTTCTTCTTCTTCTTCTTCCTCTTCTTTTTCTTTTACTAGACGCATTCTCTCTTGAATTTTCTTGAGTTTGAGTGCCTGATCAAGTTTAACTGCATTTTCAAAATATTTCCAAATTTCATCTGATGTTTGGACCATACAATCCTCAACAATTCTCTTCAGTCCTTCTGGTACATGATGAGTATTAAGTTGATTCTTATTTTCTTGGATACCCATGATTTCATCAATAATATTCTCTTGTGAAGAATATACTTCATAATTAAGTTCTGTCCTAATGTGTGAATTTTTGATACATTCTCTTCCATTTGCACGACCAGATGATGGTTTCAATTTTGGAAGTGGATTAAGATTACCAATATACTGTGAATTACGATTAATGCTTGGATAAAACAGATCAGATTTAATATTATCATCATTTTCACTAAACATCTGATTTTCATATTCATGCAAGATTTTACTTGCTCCAGGCAATATTGGTTTAGCAAGATCAAAATATTCTTTGTCCTTAAGAAGACCACAATTTAGGTCAAAACTTCCGACTTGTTTGGCAGAACGATGACCGGTCCAATCATGTTTTCGCCATCCATTACCTCTGTTTTCAAAATACTTGTATCCGTGACCATCGGGGGTAGCAAATATTGTAATCGAACGTGAGTCTTCAAAGACATCAATGGTAAAAGATTTCTTTACATAATAATCCGAATCTGGGAATCCAAAATAATTATACTTTACCATAGTTTTTGGTTCAATGTCTTCAAAATGATTTAGTTCAAAGGTAGTATGTGAAAATTTCGAATAAACACAATCTAGTCGCTGATTAGATTCTTTAATTGACTTTGAATTGTTAAACTGTTTCAATATTTCATCTTGAAGGAAATAATTATGTCCAAACAGAATAACCGTCCCAGTTTCTCCACATGATAGTTCTTTAAACTTTTCGATTTCTTCTTGGTTCATTTCTGAAATTTGAATCATCCCTGTGTATTTTCCTTCTTTTACCATCTGTTCCCACGGTGCAGTAGATTTACAATATGGACCATCTCGTGTTTTTGAAAAGTATGTAACCGGTGTATCTTTTGAAAGTTTCTTGGTTGAAGGTTTTGCGCCAAACCCGGAAACTCCAGTAGATTTATCACCACTATGATTTTCTCGCTGTGCTTGCCACAAATGTTCATGTTCTGAAATATCCATTCCCTTTCCATTATCGGAAATAGAGATAAATTCTTTATCAATCTTTGATACAATTTTTGTAGCACCTGCGTCCAATGGATTTGCATATAGTTCAGACAATGCTCTGGGTCCATTGAATCCTTTCTTGTTCATTCCATTGATATATCCACGTTCATCAATAGAACCAGCCAACTTTACTTTATTTTCTGACATGTTATTTGGTTCTGCTATTCTCACTCTCTTTTTTATTCTTTTTATTCTTTTATATTCTTTTTATTCTTTTTTTATTCAAGTAATTTAGAATTGAACTTGCAAATCAAATTTTTGAGTTTTGAGTTTATTTGCAGAAGGCATAATCATTCGTTTTAATTGTGATGTATTTTTTTTCTTTGTAAAGATTAAATAATGCCGAGACCTAGGGTAATCAAAGTTGAAAAAATATATTCAGATGAAGAAATGAAAAAGAAAGAGGGACAATGGTTTGAAGAATCTGATATAAAATATCCAATAATAAACTCCAATACAGATGTTTATAGAATTGATGAAGAAGGTAATAAACATTTATTATTGAAATTCCGTAAGAAATGTATTCCAGATAAACTGACTGAATTAGGATGGAATTCTTATAAAGACCTTGCTAAAGCTTCGAGAGGAAGAGGTGCTTCTGCTGGGCCAATTGACCCATCAAGTCAATATTGGAGCAAGAGGAAACTATATGGTACTAAAAAATGGGCAACAGGATATCTTAATCCCAAGGGATTAGAATTACACGAATTTTATAAAGATTTAGAAATAGATAAATTATGTGAATGCTGTAATGAATTAGAAATTAAATATGAAGAAGGTATAGTTAAAGATGATATTATTGTATTACTCATTAAAAAACAGGATGGTATTTCTAAAATGAAGGTAAATAATCAAGTCGCATCCAATCCAATAGGATTTTATGAAGCTGGTAAAAATTTTGCGGATTTACCGTGTCGATTGACACATTTTACAAGGACAAACTTTGAAAAATACAATGATGGATTACCATTTATTAAGCATATTGATAATATGTTTAAAAAACTAATACCCGATGCACACCTAAAGCAAAATGAAAGGGCTTCACTAAAACCCCATTTGAAAATTAAAGACACCTGTTTTTCAACCGTAACTATTAATCGAAATTTTAGGACAGCCTGTCATCGAGACGCAGGTGATTTCAAAGGTGGTTTCGGAAATTTAACAGTAATAGATAGAGGTAAATATCACGGTGGTTATACAATTTTTCCACAGTATGGAGTAGCAATTGATTTAAGAAAAAATGATTTTGTTGCGATGGATGTTCATCAGTGGCATTGTAATACACCAATGTATGAAACTGAAGAAGATAAAAAAGCCAATGAATTATTAGAACCAGCATTCAAAGATAATCCTAAGGTTGGAACTGTTGGAATTTATGAAAAATATGCGAGAATATCATTTGTATGTTATTTGAGAGAAAAGATAGCAACATGTCCCGATATAGTTGACCCGCGATTTTTAACTAAATCTGGACACAGCAAGATAGTAGTATAGGAATCAAATGGGTATTTCACTATTTGGTATACGATTCATATTTCCTTTTGCCCTGTCATCCAGACACAGTGCGAGTTTTAAAGCACACATCCAGTACAATAAGACACATGATACCATTCCTAATGCTCCTAATAAGGCTCTCATATCATCGGACATTTTTATTTTTTTTATTTTTTATAAGTTAAATTTACTATCAAATTTATAATAGTCTATTGAAGTTCTTATTATAAATTTGATAGTAAAATAATTGTTATATAAAGTTAATTTAACTTGTATTTGTATAATATGGAGTTAGTTCATAATCCATTTGAACAAATTGACCCACTCATCATATATTTAAGATTTGAAAAAATTATTAAACGAATCGATGATAAACAACTCCTCTTGGAAATAGGAAAGTTATTAGAAGAAGCCCTTAAAAAAGTATAAGTTTATTTAAAGTATAAAACATATTGTATTTTATAAATATGGATACTGAAACATCACCAATCAAGACAACCTCAATTATTACAATCCTTCACGGGGAAGTTGAATTTATACCATTAATACTCAATAATTTTAAAAATTTTAAAAATAAAGAATCATTGGATTTAGTGGTAATTGATGATGGCAGAGAAAACCTTATAAGTCACTTTGCAGGTACAGAAAGGTGTATTTATATTCATCTTGGTGGCGAAGAAAAATCAAAATTTACGGAACAAATATTCACTGAATATAAAGAACCTAATAAATCATTGCTTCAATATGAAAAGAAGCGTTCGGCTCTACCCAATGGATTTTTAAGAGATTATGGGTGTGGTATGTCTGATGGAGATAATATATTCCATATGAATATGGATTGTATTTATTCGCCTAAGAGTATTGACCGTAAGCTTAATTTTATGAGTAAAGTTGGTGCTGAGTGTATCTTTTGTGATAAAATGCTTTGTTATGATATTCACGGAAAAGAGTTATATAAGACTGAATCCGAATTTAAGATATATGAGCAAACATTATTTCACACCCGTGAATTTTGGAAACGACGTAATTTTCAGTGGCACGATACAGTTAATGAGGGTAAAAATTTTCATTATAATAACGGGATAGACCATCGAATGGATAATTATTATGATACTATTCAGTTATTAAGTATTCATAATATTAATAAATTCAATCCCATCAAAGTAACTTTGGAAGGGATTGATATTGAGATACCTGATATTGTAAAAGACATATCGCAACCTATTCATCCTGTTTCAAAATGTATTAATGATTTATTTCCGGGTCCTGAAAAGGTTACAGTACTTGGATTGGAAAGTGTATTTTTAGAAAATATAGAGATTGAAAAGCATTGGCAAATTCACAATATTACAGAAAAATGGAAACAAACAAAATTATCAAATATATGCAAACAAGTGGCCAGTGAGTTCAATGTATTTTTATATTGTGCCAAATCACCAGCGTGGGATTTATTTAAGCACGTACCATTTGATATTATTATGTTAGAAACATCGAAAAATTATGAACAGATGGCATCAATTATTTTAAAAAATAAAGTTTATGAATATATTCATGTTGATGGAATATTTGTTAGAAAGGAATTCCTGGAACAATGAATCTTTTAATTATTTAATTTAATTAATTTCTATATCTATATTATAATCAATGATTCACGAAAGAGGATTTATAAAAAATGTTCACACCACAGTCGCAAAGCAACTACATAATAGTGAAATTCGAAACGCAGTATTTTCAGCGTTTGTATTCTTAATTGTTGCGAATCCAATTGTATTTAAATTTGTAGGAAAGATTGTAAAGGTTAAGGACCAGAATACTCTTTTATTAATTCATGCAGTAGTTTTCGCAACAATTATGTATTTTGGTTCATTATATATCTTTGAACCTGTTCGCAGACTATTATTTAATTTCAAAGAAGGATTCGATGGTGCACACACTCACGCACCAGGTCCAGCAGTACCTACAGCTCCGGTCCCCGCTGCGCCGCGGCCAGGTCAGGCGTCACCGTCAGTTCCGGTAACGCGGCCAGGCCAGGCGCCGCGGCCAGGTCTGGCGCCGCGGCCAGGTCAGGCGCCGCGGCCAGGTCCGGTACCGCGGGCAGCTGGTCCGCCCGCGGGCCCGGTACCGCAGCCAGTTGGTCCGCCCGCGGGCCCGGTACCGCAGCCAGTTGGTCCGCCCGCGGGTCCGGTACCGCAGCCAGTTGGTCCGCCCGCGGGCCCTTCTGATCCTGCTCCTGTAGGTCAGAATCCTTGATCTGGCAGCTAAAAACCACATCGATTTTAACCAAATAATTTTTAATTAATATTTAAGGAATAAAACAATATAGTATTATAATTACAATGAATACTATATCGATTAAAAATATTAAAATTATCAATGAATGGAGTGAAGATTATAATTTAATTGCCGAAGGCGTTGAATTATCATTGCTCAAGAAAAATGAATATGACCCAATTTGTTCAGCACCACAACTGGAATTCCCAGTATATTTAACTTATCATAATATTCTCAATATTATTGATACAGATAAGAATCTAACATATATGAATAAGAAATATTTACTGCATATTATTGATTCTTCTCTGGATAATATGATGGAATTAATCGAATCCTATGATATAAATGAAAAAGGTATGTGTGATAATCAAATGATTAATACTATTTTAACAAATATTGATGAGAGATATCTTATTATTAAAGAAAGAACACTCTACGGTCGATGCGAATTATTTGTTGACGTGCTTGATAAATTATTTGATAGATTTTGTAATATACTATCTTCATCTTCCGAATATCTGTATTTTAATCCGTGGGACAAAGACATGATGGGTTCTATTGATTATATTAATAATGGCGATGACACAGTAGATGATTATACTACTGATGATAATACTGATGATAGTGATAATACTGATGATAGTGATAATACTGATGATAATACTGATGATACAGATGATACATTAGATACAGTAGATACAGTAGATACAGTAGATACAGTAGATACAGTAGATAATGATGATAATACTGATGATAATCATATGGCCAATTGTTGTGGTCGAAGCAAGACAGAATAAATGATTATAATTTCTTATTAATAATTTTTTTAAAATATGATACTATTTTTCGAGGTGTTTCTGCATTTAATTGACTTTTTTTTGACCTTTTATATCTCCTTTTCGAGTTATATCTAGTTCTCTTACGTTTACTCTTACGTTTACTCTTACGTTTACTCTTACGTTTGCTCTTACGTTTACTCTTACGTTTACTCTTACGTTTTCTCTTACGTTTGCTCTTACGTTTGCTCTTACGTTTTCTATAGGCGGCGTCTTTATAGATTGCGTTATCTAATTCTTTTAAGGTAGTCTCGTCAAGAGAAAGAATCATAGTCCACCAATCTAATTTATGTTCTTTACTATTTTCATTATTTAGACCAACTGCTTCCAGACTTAGACCCTCCATGCTAATCATATTTTCAGGTAATTTTGGGAAAAATGCAGGGCTGTATTCACCATAATTTTCTTCTATAATAGAATCAAATAAATCGACACCTTTATCACCATCTAAAAACTGAGACAATATTTCTTCAGCGAATGGATATGTTTTAGGTTGACTCAAATATTCTTGAATTATTTGATTCATTCTTGAGGCGAGTTCATCTCCATCTGTGTCTGAGACTGGCTTAGGAAAAGTCATCGTGCCAGTTATTTTTGATTTTAAGTCTTCACTTAAGGCGGAATACATATTACCCTTACCCGAAGATAAAGTATATTTTGATGAAACTGGTTTATTACGAGCATATGAACGAGTTTTTGTCCTAGATATATTTTGTGATATCCCAAGTTTTGAGTTTCTGAAAAGAGAATTATTTGGCCTGTTACTTTTCATTGAAATAGCAATTCCACCATTTTGAACTTTACTCTTTTTCTTCACTTTCCCTTTTACTGACTTTGCCTTTGCTTTTGCCTTTGCCTTTGCTTTTGGCTTTGCCGATTTAGATTTCGTTGTGCCCTTTTTACCTTTTAACCCATTAGCAACCACCTTTAATGCGGAAGAAACTTTACCTTTTAACAACTTGGCTTCCGCCTTCAAGCGTTTTTCCGCGGCACGAATAATAGACAACGAGTCAGATGGAAAAGATAATCTCAGTGCTTTGATATTTGCACTAATGATATCACTACTTTTTTTTAGGAAACTTTCAAATATGGCATGACCCCATAAAACATATAGTTTTTTTTGTTTTTTATCATTATAAATATTTTTTAGTTTTATCATTTCAGTTGTTATTCTGGAACCAGTAGCAGTTGTAGAAATCATAGAAAAAAGTGAAACTTTTGGTATTGGTCCACTTACAAATGGATATGGAGATTCTATAGGCGTTCCACAAATATTACGTAATAATGGAACTAAAATATTTCTTTTTATCATTTTAATTCGTTTACTTATCCATACATTGGCGGGAATATAACCTGATTGGCGTTTTCCATTTTCCCATAAAGATAAATTAAATTTATCACCTGGTTCCATTTTTCCAAATGCGGTTTCAAAATATTGAGATACATCACTACTATTCCATCCATTTGTTGTGATATTCGATTTATCATCTAATATAACTCGATACTGATTTTTTGAACCATCCATTTTAGACCAAGGATATTTACCATCCCTTAAAAGGACACCATCTTGCCACTTTAAAGAGTTACCCCCACCTGAACTATTAAGTCCACACAGAGAAGAAAGTAACCACATTAAATTTTTAGTACTTATACATTTTTCATAATATTCTTCCATCGTTGAACAAGAATAAAACTCAGATGTTTTAAGGGATTTAGGAAACTGATTATTCTTGGATTTTATAATTTCATCCTTTTCATCAGCACCAATTACCTTGTTGGGGGGTAATACTATCTCCATATCATCTGATACAAAGAACATACCAAAACTACTGTAGCATATAGGCATAAATGGATAATTACTTTTAATTTGATTACAAGCGGGATGTGCCCATTGATAGGCACTACCCTTTACCCCTCCACCTTCTATATCATTAGCAGGTGGTGGGGTGGGTGTTCCTTCAGGAAATTTACCAATTATTTTATTTCTCCAGTTTTGAAAACTATTTTCATCTGCCTCATCGATACCAATATTATCAATAACTGTTTTTACTGATGCACTAAAGGGTGTTCTCACGCTATCGCTAGATGACCCATCTGCCAGACCACTTAACAAAGATAAAACTGCTACTGGTAATACGTGTTCACATTGCTGCGCGAAAGTAGCTATTGGTTTGCCGCCTGCTTGAAAACACGGGTATCCACAAATATAACAACAATTCTTATTTACAGGGGGCTTTGTACCTTTTCTTTTATTACAGTTGGCAAATGTACATTGCGTATCTACATCACCTTCAAGTAAATTTCTAATTTCGTTCGATTTAATACCATCATGAACCGATGAATCGGGTGAGATGGACTGTGGTCCAAATGAAAAATCATCAAATTCTTTTACTCTTAGATTATCACCTTTAATTAGTAATTGTTCAATTTCAGATGCGGTAGGTGATTTCCCGTCATCATCGACGGTAGAGACAACAACATCAGCAACAACATCAGCATCAGCATCAGCATCAGCATCAGCATCAGCATCAGCAACAGAGGGAACAGGGGGAGCAGCAACAGAGGGAATAGGAGGAGCAGCAACAGGGGCAGCAACAGAGGGAACAGGAGGAGCGGCAGCGGCAGCGGGAGGAGCAGGGGGGGCAGCGGCTTCAGCGGCAGCGGCTTCAGCGGCAGCGGCAGCAGCTTCAGCAGCGGCAGCAGCGTCAGCAGCGGCAGCAGCGGCTGCAGCGTCAGCAGCGTCAGCAGCGTCAGCCCTTTCTTTTTCAGCGGCAACTCTCCTTGAAAACCGCCTTTCAGGCACAGCATCTGTATCCATATCTGTAGCCATATCTGTAGCCGAATCTGTAGCCGAATCTATAGTCGAATCTGTGGCCGAATCTATAGTCGAATCTGTGGCCATATCTGTATCCATATCTGTATCCATATCTGTAGCAGATTCTGTAGCAGAATCTGTATTGGTGGAGGGTTCTTCTGCTTGAATAGTTGATGTAGGGGGTTCACCATCTAATGGGGCTCTATCTATTTGACGTAATTCATCATCACTTAGATTCCCTATCTTACCTATTTCGGGTGGCGGAACAGAAATATTCTCAACAGGCGTGTTAATAACATCTGTCATTATATATATATAACATACTTAATTTTGAATCTTTAATTTCAACCTAAAATTTGATGTTAAAGATTTATTAATGAATTAAATAAAAGTAAATATGAAATTCAATATTGTTGTTTCAGTAAATAATCACAATATTATCGGTGAAAATGATAGTCTACTAATTCAGTCAAAAAAAGATATGCGTAATTTTCAGAAAATTACAACTGATAAATATCCCGAGGGTGATAAAAATATATTAATAATGGGTTACAATACGTGGATAAGCATACCTGAATCTCGTCGTCCACTCAAGGACCGAATTAATATTGTATTAACAAGGAATCACGAAATAGCTGAAAATGAAAATGTTAAATCATTTGCGACTTTGTCTGAAGCATTTCTTTGGTCAGAGTCCAATCAAGAAGGTAAGATATTTGTAATCGGTGGAACTCAAATATTTGACGAATGTTGTAAGCCAGAATTTATCAATAAATTGGACCTGCTTTATATTACTCATTTCGATGATAATTATCATCCGCGTAACACAACGCATAGTTTCCCATCATTATTATTACAAAATATGAATTGCATTATGGAATCCTGTAAGATGCACGAAATATGTAAAAGACCTCATCTGGAAAGTCAACCAACGAATTTCCTAAGTGAATATTTAAAAGAACAGACAAGCAATTCAATCACATTTACATTCAAAACATATCAAAAGACCGTAAATATGAATAAGGGTGAGATTCAATACTTAGACTTATTGAAAAAGGTAATGTCCGAAGGTATTGAAACCGATTCTAGGAATAGTAAAGTCTATTCTTTATTTGGGGAAAGAATGATATTTGATTTGCAGGAGGGTTTTCCACTCTTAACTACGAAACAAATGGCCCAAAAAACTATTCTTAGAGAACTTTTGTGGTTCATAAAGGGTAGTACATCAAATAAAGAACTTAATGATAAAAAAGTTCATATTTGGGACCAAAATTCTACAAGGGAATTTTTAGATTCCCGTGGTCTCGATTATGATGAAGGTGACCTGGGACCTGTTTATGGATTTCAATGGCGACATTTTGGCGCTGATTATGAGTCACACGATAAAGATTATACAGGTATGGGTATCGACCAATTACAAAATGTAATTGATTTGATAAAAAATGAACCAACGAGTCGTCGAATAATACTTAATTCATGGAATGCAGCAGATATTGATAAAATGGCGTTACCACCTTGTCATGTAATGTGTCAATTCAATGTTAATCTTTCAGAAAATACACTTAATTGTCAACTTTATCAGCGTTCGGGTGACTTATTCTTAGGTGTACCATTCAATATTGCTTCTTACGCTTTCTTAACGCATATTATCGCACATATTACTGGATATAAAGTTGGAAAATTTATACATATCCTAGGTGATGCTCACATATATGATTCACATATGGATTCGGTAAAAGAACAACTATTGAGAATACCTTATCAGTTCCCCGAATTATTAATTGATGATAAATTACAAGATATAGATACTATCGATGAAACGTGTTTCACAATGAAAGATTATAATCATTATCCAAAAATAGCAATTCCAATGATAGCCTAAAGTGGAAAAAGATTGCAAAGCATAACAAAATTAGCATCTGTAGTTAATCCTTCATAAAACCATTTCTTTTTTGAATTATCCCATTTCGCGCCATATTTTTTACCGACTTCTTTTTCGGAAAAAGGTATTTGTAAATAATGTTTATGATTTAAAACTCCAATCGCTATATTTGCCATTCTATCAGCACCATCATTGCCTAATGATAATTCATCATTATTCCCTGTATGCGCTCTGATATATTCTAACGAAACATTGGGAAAAATTGTGAAAAGTCGATAACCCTCTTTTATTAGTTCAACATTCGGTATTTTACCTGACCATAACTTTTTACTATATTTTTCACCCGTTGTTGTACACCAACCAATCGCTACTTTTGAATCTGAGTAGATGATTATTTCTTTACCATCCTTAATTTCATCATTTAAAATATTGAATACCTCAATAATCGCTGAAAGTTCGGCAACATTATTAGTCTGCTTACCAATAATTCTTTTAGACGTGTTTCTTTCATCACCTTCACTAAAATAAACACCTAGACCCGCCCTCGCATTAGATTTACCATTATTACTGCACGCCCCATCAGTGAAAACTTTTTGGGCCATCTTTATTATATTTGATTTTTAAATTATAAATTTATCAAATTTAAGTAAAAAAAACTTATAAACTTTTCTTTAATGATTCTCTAAAAGATTTAAGTGTACGACGCTTCATTCTCTTTGAACGCTTAGACATCTTCTTGGACTTTCTTGAACGCTTAGACATCTTTTTCTTAGTCTTCTTGCGACGATTTACCTTGCCCCCGCCCTTTTTTATCTTCTTAGTCTTATTTTTCTTAAGGGGCAATAGAAGAGCATTCAGTTTTCCCATATCGACGGCTTCATGAACCTTATCCATCCCTTCCGCATCCACAATCTTAGTAACCAATGGAAATTCTTTAAGGATATTAGCGTAGGTAGTTCCCTTATTGAGACATTTATTAAAAGCAGGACTTCTTAAGGGATGAGATTTAGAGCATTTTTTGATATTAATAAGCATATCTTTCTTTTTCTTTTCCATAAGCTTCACTTTCTTCTGAAATTCCTTAAACTCTTTCGGGTACTTCTTTTGCAATGCCAGTTTCTGTGATGTTTTACCCTTGAGACATTTTAGGGTATCGGGTCTGCTCTTTATATGCTTCTTACCGCAATTTTCACTTGCGACTGAACTATATTGTTTCATAAATTGTTTTTGTGTTTTATCAGAAGAAGGAGTAGAACTCTTCTTACCACCACCAAAATAATTAGCATTATTTGTCATAGTCGAACCTATCACACCTGTTCCTACACCCATACTCATTGCGCCGTCCATTTATAATAAGATAATATATTTAAATGTCATCTAAATCAACACTTTCATCACTTTCATCACTTTCATCACTATCATTTTTATCATTATTATCTTCATCGGAAGAAATATCAGGTAAATTATAATTGAATGAAATCATATCATCATCATTACCATAATCTGTAAATTCGCTTGCCCCATCGATATTAACATTTTTAGGAAATTCATTACTTTTCTCTAATTTTTTAACTTCATCAGGAGTATATTTATGAACAATACTGCATTTGTCGCTATCTGTAGTAAAATCCCATCTAGATATTAAAACAATATCATCCTTATTTACCCAAACCTTTTTACGCATATTTCCAGCTATAATTCCAAGCCTTTCTTTGCCATCAAAACATTCAATGTCAAAACGACCATTTCCACACGCCCTCTTAACCTTCCCATATTCTTGGTCCTCTTTTGGGTCTCTATAAATTAGTTTTTTTTCACCACCACCCTGTTTCTTTCCCCGTTTAAATTTTTTACCACCCTTGGCATTCGGCATTTTATAAGTTTCACTCTTATAATTAACAAAAATAGTTTTAAATAGTTTAAATGGTTTAAATAGTTTAGCGACGTTTAGTACGCTTCTTAGAACGCTTCTTAGAGCGCTTCTTAGAGTGCTTCTTCGACCGCTTCTTAGAACGCTTCATAGATTTACGACGAATATTTAATTCATATTTAGAAGTTTTCACCATAAACCCCTTTGAAGAACTCTTACTAGAAGAAACACTTGAAGAAGGCTTATTTTTGTATGTCTTAGATGCGGCTTTCATTTGCTGCTTAAGAGACATATTAGGGTTCTTCTTTCGAAACTCTTTTAAATGAGCACGCCACGCATTGCCAGCAGCTAAAAATTTCGCACTTGCCTTTCTTTTTGCCATTTATAACTAATAGTTAGAAAATTATTTTCCCTTAATATAAAATTGAATTACATTACATACAAAAAGACTTTTTAAATTATCGGAATTTATGAAATCTGTAATTAATTCATTAAATATACTATCAGTCATATCTTCATGTATTTGGTGAAATACTTTTTCTTTATACCCACTTGCCTGAAAAGAACGATTGGTATCTAATTCCATTTTCATTTTATTCCACCGACTAATCAAACGATTCCATATATTTTTTAGTTTGAATTCTTCTTGGCTTAATAAATAGATATAATAGTTATCAACTGGAACATTATATTCCAATAAAATATCTAAGAAAGAATATTTATAATATCTTAATGTTTCAACTGGTTTTCTTTTACTCAATAAATAGACATCACCTTTAATGTGATTCATTGATTATTATGAATAAATTAATAATACGATTTTAACTTAATATATTTCTTTTTCATTAAATGTATTGGCGGCCTCCACATTACCTGTATTAAGATTTAATTCATTTTTATAAATATTGGGGTTTTTCAAGAAGTCTTCATTGAAACGCATCGATAAATTATATAATAAATAGTTACAATGTTTATATAATTCTTTGCATAGTTTACCAAAATTATTTGATAATGTTTTTACATTGCGTTTATATTTAAGTGAACTGATAAATTTATCTTCCGGTAAAGAAACCGTTATTGATTGAAACGAATTCATACTTTTCTTCAGATACAAATGCCCATTTTCAATATAATGTTTTGGGTGAGAAATATCATGACTCTCTAAATCATTGATAGTATACATAAACATTTTCAGGTACTTGTAACCTTCATCA
>Ga0209383_1001631_pt1 | contig 13882 bp, 18 predicted proteins | sample CoawatmetaG02DNA_FD_187510 | JGI IMG/M metagenome (GOLD analysis project Ga0209383, IMG submission 187510) | Marine microbial communities from the West Antarctic Peninsula - Coastal water metaG029-DNA (SPAdes) (version 2) | ecosystem: Environmental > Aquatic > Marine > Coastal ... | reverse complement strand
CGTATAAACCTTTAGTTGTTGTGTTAGCATCTGTGTCTAATACTGCCCAAGAAGCCGCACTACCATTACTAGTTAAGAATTTACCACTATTGCCTGATTGTGAAGGTAAAGCATCAACTGTATCCCAAGACATAACACCTGAACCGTTAGTCTTTAGAAATTGTCCTGTGCTTCCAGTATTATTAGGAAATACTAAAGTGTAACTTGCACCAGCAGAGTGTGGTGGGCTTTTAAGTTTAATGCCGTGTGAGTTTGCTGAACAGTTTAACTGTATGTAACCATCAACATTACCATCACTTTTAGCTTCTATTGATGGCTTACTAGATGTAGATATTAAATTTAATTTATCTGTAGTTACTGCATCAGTTGCTATTGTAGTTGCAAATGAACCAGTACCACTACCAGTAACATCTCCTGTTAGTGCTATTGTTTGGTCGCCTGTGTTAGTTCCACTAGTATTGGCTAGAGTTGAAATATCTACTCCGTCTACAGTCTGTGAGCCAGCCATAGTTATGTTACCAGTCATCTGTCCACCAGACCTAGCCAAGAAAGAATCTGTAGCTACTACTGTAGCTTGCCAAGCCGATCCACTATATATCCTTGTTGTATTATCACTCGTTCTAAAATACCAATCACCAGCTGTAACTGCATCACCATTATTGTCTACTGTAGGGTCAGAGCTTTGAGCTCCTAGATAAAATTCATCTATTGAGTCTTTAGTAGCTGCTGCAGCGGTTGCACTAGCGGCTGAAGCCGTAGCTGATGTAGCTGCTTGACTAGCTTTAGTGGTTGCTGTTGATGCTGAAGTACCGGCTTCACTAGCTTTTGTACTAGCCGTACTAGCACTTGCTGCTGAAGCTGTAGCACTAGCTGCTGCTGCGGAAGCGTCTCCAACAATACTTGCTGCACTAGCTGCTGCTTCTGCTGCTTTAGTTGTTGCTATTGTTGCTTTTGAACTAGCTGTAGAAGCTGAACTTGAAGCAGCACTAGCACTTGAAGCTGCTGCGTTTTTAGAAACTAAAGCTGCTGCTTCTGCAGTCTCCGCATTAGTCTCTGCTGTTTCTGCGTTAGTTTCTGCAGTCTCAGCGGCAGCCTTAGCTGTATCCGCACCTGTTTTAGAAACTGCTGCTGCATTTTTAGAAATCAAAGCTGCTGCTGCACTTGCGGCTGCTGCGGCTGCATCCCCTGTTATACTAGAAGCACTTGCTGCTGAAGCGGTAGCACTTGTAGCAGAGGCAGTTGCACTTACAGCTGCTGCTGATGCACTTACACCTGCGGCTGTTTCTGATGTCTTAGCATTAGTTTCTGCAATTTCTGAACCAGCTAATGCTGCTTTAGATTGTGCTACTAAAGTATCAACGTCAAAAGCGTCAGCTAATACCGATGATGTTGCAATTCCGTGTCCTCTATCAATAGCCATTATGTAATCCTCTGACGCATACGCATTACTGCAAGATATAATTTTTGTCTTCTAGTCGGGTAAATTCTTCTCTTTCTACTCTTTTTCATACAAATCTCCTAGGTTTAATATGAAACTCTCCTCGTGAAAGGAGAGCTCCGTGGTTAAAACTACGAACTAAGTTCTTGGATAGAACCCGGACGTACAACTTTACTACCATAAACAGTATCAGCTGTGAACAAATCTGCAAGTTGAGATTGAACATACTGTGTCTGTGTACGGATGCTTTGTTGTGTAGCTAATACCAAAGCGTCTTTTTGGAACATAAACGCTTTTTCAGTATTACCAGTACCTACTTGTGTAGACATATAAACGTCTATTCCGTAAATCATACCAATTTTACCAGTCTTAATTGCCGCACCGCTACCGATGAACGCTTGCTCAGTAAACCTTTCTTCCGTCATTAGTGCAGTCATACACGATGGCGTAACAATCATAGAACGGTCATTTAAAGGAACGTCATTATCGTTAAGGTTTTCAATAGCAATTAGGATTGAAGCATCCCAGTTTGTTACACTTGCAATTACTGCATTACCGCCAGTTAGTGCTGCTGCACCATCCATATCAGTAATTAACGCAGAGTCAATATTTTTTGCGAGTGCATAGCCAGCATCGTCCGTATAGAAACGTCTCATTGAATTTAATGCTTGTAGTTCAGCAATATCTTCAATTTGAGTTGACCATTCAAAGTGCTTGTTGATAACGATATCTGTGTGTACCGCAGTATCAACTACTAAAGTAACGGCTGTATTTGCAGCTTTTGCACTTGCAGCGTTACGTCCCGGTGTTGGGATGTGAATAGTGTCACCTTTTTTACCTGTGTGGTTCAAGTTGCGGACTAGATTAGCCGCTACTAGATTACCTTTATATGTGGCTATAACTTCGTCACTCCATAGTTTTGGAATAAACTTAGCTGCCGTTGTAACTGTCATATTTGCCATTTTAATTAACTCCTATAAGTTTTTATTAGCATTTTATTAAACAACCCTTCCGTCTTGATAAGCCTGAAAGATATCATCTTCCAAAGACTCGTAACGAGTAGGGTCTTCCATTTTTAAGCGTATGAGGTCAGCTCTTCTATATGTCTTACCTCCTGCACCTGAGCCTGAAGATGACCTTGATTCCGTGCTGCCTGCTTTAAGAGCGTCTTTCCTATTATTTTCTGCTTGCTGTTTGACCTCTTGGGTCTTACTTATCATTGATCTATCTTTCCAGTTAGACAATAACTCGTTAGCTGCATCAAAATTATAAGAATCGGCTGCTTGAAACATTTGCATACGAATCGGGCTATCTTGTACCCATTCCTGAAAACCTTTGTCTTGTACGACATCAGTAAAATCAGGATGTTTTTGTTCCAATTGTGCCTTAGCTCCGGCTTGTGCCTGCGAGTTCTGGAACTTTTGAAACTCTTGAAACCTAGGGTGTTTTTCTATTAGATCATTAACGGCTCTATTAGGGTCGTCAAAAAAATCTAATCCTTCTTCATTATCTTTGGTTTCTAATGGAGTGTTATTTTGCGGATTAGTCTGTCTCGATACTTCAGCTTGTAGAAAACTATCTGATAATTTCCTTAACTCTCCAACTTCCTGAGCCTTACGTCCCAGTTCCTTTTCAAGATTAGTATAACTATCAATTATTTCTTCTGTAGTCTTATTGGCAAACTTAGAAGGTACATTTGGTTCTACTTCAGCTTCGGCTTGTATTTCTACTGCTTCTTCTGTAATATCACTAACTACATCTTCCGTACTGTCTGTTATCGTATTTTCGTCTACATTTGAAATCTCTACTTCTGCTGATGATTCTTGGGAATCAGCGTCCACTACTATATTACTCATACTTTCTATCTCCGCCCATTTGGGTTATGAAGTTATTAAAATGGTGGGGCTAGATATCTAGTTCTTCCACCGCTAGTTTAGCTGCGTCTTCTAAAGACAATATTTGTCTCAAAATTGACAGCTGACCCTTGGCAAACCAAAGGTCTTTTTCAGACTCTATTGAGTCTAATTTGTTATAAAGGGTTTCAAGATTTTTTAGTTCTTCAACTAAGTCTCTCCATCCGTCTTGCTCTACTAAATCTTGTCTTGCTTTATAATATTCTTTAGTCGTTTGTTCGTCTAAGTGCGTTAGCATAATTTAAAGCTGTCTCCGATTTAAGGTGCTCTACTTCAGGTATGTTTCTAGCTGTTTCTGATTGCTGTTTCTGTATGTCAGCACTCATTTTTTCTAGTTCCATCATTTTTTTCTGAAGGTTTATAACTCTTTCTTGAACATCTAATTCGTTTTGAGGTTGTGAGGCTCCTGCATCTGCTTGATGTTTCATAGCTCTAGCTTGTTCTTCTTGTGCTTCTGCTAATGTTTTTTGTATGTCAGCTTCTAATTGTTGCATTTCTAACTGCATATGTTGTTGCTGCATTTCCTGTGCTTCAGGATTTGGCTCGTTGCCTTGCATAAGTGCCTGTACAATTTCATCTCTATTATGTAAAGAAGAGTTTTGAAATGTTGCTAAAAGTATTACATTAAATGCTGGAGACTCTTTAGGTATAGATTGTAGCATTGATACCATCTGTTGCATCTCTAACTCTTTAGCCATAATGCCCATAGTAGAATAAGGTACAAATTTATAATCAGTAACAGGATAGCGATCTACATCAAACTGTATCTTACGCCACATAGTCTTATTAACCATAGGTATAAGGAATGTGTTTTGAAAATTCATTAGAGTACGTTTCTGTCTCTTAATGCTTGCAGACTGCATCATCGACATACCACTTGAGGTGGCTCTATCCGGAGAACCTGTGTCAGCAGAGCCAGTACCCATCTGAACCATATTTTGCAATGAAGCAACTTGGTTGTAAGTATTTTGGTCTGTTGAACCTAGTGTAAGAGGCATAAGTGCTTGCCTAGGGTCTCCATTAGTAAGGATAGTCTTACCGGGACGGACCTCAAGTTTAATTCCTCTCGGTAGTCTAGTAGCGTCTGCGGCTATCATAGGCGTAGTAGTAAGTGCTAAAGAGTCAATCCTAGCTCTCATCTCTGCGTCTAATGCTTTTTGTGGGTTATATCCTTTCTCTGCCACTCCTCTACCCCAGAATTTGTTTGGAACAATATCGTGTTGGTAGCTTACAAAAGGTCTATCAACCATCATAAATGGATTTTCTTCTGCTCTTAATACATATTCATCATTAGCTAGAGTTACAACAGCTTCAATTAACTCATCTTCATCATAGTTAAAATCATCTTCGCTTTCTTTAGCATTAAGGAATTTTCTAGGTACTTTGCCCCAGTATTCAGTAATCTTTATTTGGTCTGAAGCATCATTTTGAATATAGTCAGAGTCGTAACCTATTTGCATAGAGTCTGATCCTTGTCCTATTTCAAGGTTTCTGTAGATACCAAGGTCCATTGCTTCTGCTATAATATAACGTGGCTTTAAGACCTCGTGAGCGACTCCTAGTGCTTCATTAATACTAACAGCACTTGGGTCTATAATAAATTCTTTTGGAGAGATTGCTTCTAGCTTGACATCAACAGAGATATATTCTTCTATCTGTCTAGCTGTAGTGAGAGTACCCTCTACTGGTGTTTCAACAGGTCTCCTTTTAATATTCTCTTCTGTTATTATCTTAGCAACACCTGTACCATATATAGCACCATTTAAAAAGACCTCACAGATGGCATCCTTTGCACCAGTCTCTTCTAAGTCTTCTTGTAGTATTCTTCTTACATATTCTATGTCAGATTTATCTTGATCTAGTTCATCATCTTTAATGTCAAACCACTTACCACGTCCAAATGTCGCCTCTTCCAGCTCGGCTACAGAAGATTCTATTGCTTGTTGTAAAGCAGGAGTAATAATTCTTGATTTTTCTGATTGTCTAGTTTGGTCTTCTGATGTCCACTCACCACGCCATAGACGGTAGTATTCATCCCACTTTTTAAGGTGGTTGTTATCTCTGTGGTTTCTCCAGTCAGTTAGTCTGCCTGATAGCCAGCTAGATAGGGCTTGATATTCGTCTTCTGATTCGTAATCGTCAATATTCATTTATATCCTTTAATATCCTGCAATTTCATCTTCAGGTTGCCAATCATCATCTAATTCTATTGTGTGCATAAAGTCAGCAACACTTACTTGGTCTATATATGCGAGACTATCAACCATATCATCGTGAGTTCCGCTTGTAGGAAACTCTAATAACTGTGATTCAAAGCTCCTATTCCAGTCTCCCTTGTTAAATGAAATCTTACCGTGTTCCATTCGACCTTGGAGAGCCCAAGTAATCCTATCTGCCTTCTTCTTACCACCGTGAGTTACATCTGTTATTACTACCCACCTATTCTCTGCCCTCATTTCATCTTCTAAGTACGGCAGAATAGCGTTCTTTAACGCTCCTGATTCTATTCCGACAATTGTTGCCTGATTTTCAATCGCAGCCTGTAATATTTTAGTAGCAGTTTCTTTAATGTTCCATCTGCCGTGGAGTATATCTTTAACCCACCACTTATCAGATGAGATTTTAACAATAGATATTGCTGTTTCGTCAAGTTTACTGCCTTTGAGACCACGCTCTTTATCGACCTTCTCGAAGCCTGCAGGGTCAACCGCAATAACGAAATTTCCTTCACTTGGTTCGTTTTTGTCATACTTAATCCATTCCTCTTTAAATATACCGCCTGTAAAGGAGACAAAACTCGCCTCAAATTCTTGTCTGAAGGCTTGCGTGCTCATAGTCTTTCTAGCAGTAGCAATCTCTTCAGGGTCTAATATCGGGTTATCTGTAGAATTATACTGAAATGCCTCCCAGTCTGTATTCTCTTCATCTTCCGCTTCTTTATATAAATCGTAAAAGTGATTCTTCCCGGCGGGAGTCCCTATAAAGAGTGCCCCACCTTTCACGTCAGCCAAAGTGGGTCTTATTATCTGTTCCCACACTTCTACTTTCATACTGGCATACTCATCGAGTACAACGTAAGAAAGTCCTATGCCCCTTAATGTATCTGGTCTATCACTTCCTTTTAAACTAATTCTTCTACCATTGACTAATGTCATAGTAGCTGTATTCTCGTGCGTTTGTTCTATTAAGTCTGTACCCTGAAGTAATTCCTTCAGCATATTCCACATAATATCTTTAGATTGTTGGAAGGTAGGTCCTATGTAAAATACATCTTTACTTTCAGACTGTAGTGCTTTAATAATTAATATCCAAGCAGCTAACCTTGACTTACCAAATCTTCTTCCTGCACTTACTACTTTAAATCTTGCTTTACTATTAAAGATTTCTAACTGAGCTGGATGTAGGCTTACATCTAATTCGTTACTCATCGTTAGCTATCTTGACAATTGTTTCGTCTATTGACTCTGCTGATATTATTACACCTTCTTCGTAATCTAAAGGTTTCTTAGTATCTGCTTCAATTATCTTCTCTGAAAGACCACCAACATTAATAATAACATTGCCTTTACCTTCTTGAGATCTTAACTCTACTGCCTTAGTGGTTGGTAGGATTCTATCCATACACATTTTAAGACAAGTCCTGTCACCTTCTAATGCTAGATCTATAACTCTTTGTACAATCTCCGGACCTTTAGCAGACATTAACTCTCTGCTTAATGCGGTAAACTTATTAACACTTCCCTTGGGTCTTCCTTCTGGGTTTAGAGACTTCATACCCTTGAATAGATTTGGTGAACCTTTGTGCTTTGAAGGCATCTTTTATCTCCTTAGTGATACTATAGATTCAACTAAAGAGGTATTATTAGAATGATTATAAAGGTTATTTCTAAGAGAAGCCTTTTAGGTGAGCTTTAGATATTTATAAATCTTTATCTATAGTAATATTATAGCATACTTTTCGATGTTTGTCAATAGCATAACTTACATTAGTCACTAAGGTCCCTCTCCGCACCTCCGATTTCTAGAAGTGGCGTAGTAAACAGCTGTAAAACCCAAATCCTCTCTGATCTGCTTATGAGCCTAAATTTAAAATTATTAATTACCCTTAGGGAGTCCCCTCCCCTGTGGTATTAATACAACATATGTTGCACATACGAACACTTCTGTTGCATAAGTGAACACAGGGACTAAGTAGGGACTAAGTAGGGACTAAGCAGGGACTAAGTAACTCAAGATCTATAATAATAATTGAGTTAACAAACAGAATAGATAACTCACGTGTACAAAAAGATAAATAAAAGTGAACGTGAGTATAAATCTTTAGACATCCTGCGAGATCTTGAAGGCCTGTTAACTTGTGCATATATATAGTAAGACATACGATATTATTTAAGGTACTAAAAAACTTATATAAATCAATGAGTTACAATCTAATTTCAACTGATTGAAAAAATTAACTAAGAATTAAGGTTGCAATGAATTATAATAGATCCAACAAAGCAAGACAGAGAGAAGATCAAAACGTAAAAAAGCTAGAAAAAACAATAACTTATAACTAAAAGGAAAAACAAAATGAAAACAATAAAAGTAAAGATCAAAAGCAATTACGGTAAAGACCTTATATATCCAGTATGCGAAGGGGCTTTTATTTTTGCAAGGCTTACAGATACTAAAACTCTTACAAGCTATGCAATCGCTAATATCAAGGCCTTAGGGTATGCGATCGAAGTACAAACACAAACACTTTAAACTAAAAGGAAAAATAAAATGAAAAATACAGAAAACACAAACGAAATACATTTATTCGCGGTTAAAAAAATAATCAAACTATCCAAAATGTTTGAAGAAAATACGGGCGGTGAACTTCAATGTATAACTATGAAAAAAAGCGATTTAAAATTTGTCAAAAAAGAATTACATATTCACGATAGTGATATCGATGTTGATAAACACACGGTTGCTTTTGTTATGAATGATACGAAAGAAAAATATCATTTAATGTGGTTCAAATTAAATAGCTATCTTTCCACAGATTTTGATAGTTGGAAAATGATTCAAGAAACCACAGAATATAAATAGGAAAAATAAAATGAAAAACAAAATATTAAATTACAGAAAAGAAAATAAAACTTTAGAAGGTAAAACAATTAATAAAGAAAATGTAATGTCCTTTGTTGATTCGATCTTCACAGATAAAGAAAAGAAAAGATTAATAGTTCTTAGTAAATGGGCGCGAGATCTTCGGAAAGATCCAGAACTTTACACCTTCGACGATTGCGAACGTTGGATCGAGATCTGGAAAGCTCATTTAAAATCAAACATCATTAGTAAAAAAACTTATGATCTTAATATAAAAGATATTGAAAGCGTAAGACCTAAGACGGCGCAGGCTGAAATTGATCGGATGTTTCATATCTAAGTTATAAAAATTTAGATCCTTAGCAATAGGGGTCTAATTTATTACAACTACAAAAAGGAAAAATAAAATGAAAAATATTACTTTGACAATAGAAAAACAAATGACATATGAAGATAAGAAAAAACTAATGCAACTATATAAAAAAGAAGTAACAGAAAATCAAGTAATGAGAGATCTGTTAATCGAGATCATTCAAACTTTTGATATTTTTTTGCATAGTGATGTTCAAAATACAGATAACCCCGTTGGTTTTCTAAGAAGTAAAGTTGATCAATTTTTAAATAAATAATAAAAGGATAAAACAAAATGAAAACTAAAATAAAAAGTAAATTCAATTCAAAGTCTTATAACTTATTATCTTTCGGATCTAATACAAAGCTAAAGAAAAAGGAAAACGGAAAGATTAAAGAATACCGTATTGCAGGCCTGTCTTTAATGCCAGCCGATAAAGTAAAGGGGGTTAACTTGTGCGCTATGGCAATTATTGCAGAATGTAAGGCGCCTTGCTTAGAATCGGCGGGGCGTGGATCATTTCAAACTGTTATAGACGCTAGAACGCGCAAGACTGAATTATATAGGGATAATAAAGCGGGTTTTATGGCAATGCTAAGGGGTGATATTTACGCCTTCATAGAAGACTGTAAGCGCTTTAGTGTAATTCCTGCAATACGTTTAAATGTAATTAGCGATATAAATTTTATGTCTTTAATTAAAGATTTTCCAGAGGTGCAATTTTACGATTACACCAAAACGCTTTCGAGGTATAAAAAAGATATTCCTGCAAATTATCATTTAACTTTTAGTTATTCAGGCGCTAATAGAAAATATAAAGATCTATTTAAGCCTATTTGGAAGACTAACTATAATATAGCGGTTGTTTTCAAGGGTAAAACACTACCTGCAACTTATAAAGGCCGTAAAGTAATTAACGGTGATATATCGGACCATCGATTTTTAGATCCTGCAGGCGTTGTAGTTGGTTTGATTGCTAAGGGTAAAGCTAAAAAAGATCTTTCAGGCTTTGCGATTGATTTACAAACGGCCTAATAAAAGTAATAGTAAGGCCTTACTCTATGTAATAAAGTCCCTTATATCGAATATTTGGGACTCTATTACTTAGGTTTTAGTCTAAAGATCATTAAAAAGTGATCTTTTAGCGTAAAACTTTAAAATAATAAAAAGGTGGTGAACTATGTTAGAAAATATTCTTTTAGATCTATTTATTTTACTTTGTGTGATGATTGGTTTAGCTTGTACGCTAATTCCATTTTATAAAAAGATTAATGATGATATAAACGAAAAGTTTAAGGATCAATAAAAAAGTAATAGTAAGGCCTTACTCTATGTAATAAAGTCCCTTATATCGAATATTTGGGACTCTATTAATTAGGTTTTAGTCTAAAGATCATTAAAAAGTGATCTTTTGAGTAACACCGTAAAAATAATTATAATAATATAAGGAAAAATAAAATGAAAGACATAACAATAAAAGCACAAAAACCTTTAACAGGTAAACCCCTAATAGCTCAACCTCTAATGGAGCCCTCTAATGATTAAAAAAACTTTATATAACATTGACGGGGAATTTCGTTATGACGGCGAAGTTCTTGACTTAGTTTATACTCTAGCTAATAAGATGATCAAGGAAAGCGAGAAGCAAGTTAAATATCTAAAGAAAAGTAGGTATACAGATATTGACGCGGTTTTGATCGGACAGGCTGACGGTAGATTATCGGCCAGTAAAGAGTTTTTAAAGCTATTAACAGATAACGAGGAGGACGATAATGCCTAATCCAAATAATAATAAACATTTTAACGATGAAGCTCTAAAGATTAATAGAACTTTAAAAAAAGAAAATGACGCTTTGAGTGAAATTGTAAATGAGTTTGAGGATTTTCTGTTAAACTATGATGTAGAAGAATTTCATACAGAAATAATAGATAAAATAAAAGATATGATAACTAACGTGAGGAGTAGAGATGGAAGATAAACCCCTAATAAATAGATTAATGGACGTTTACGAAAAACAGAAGTACACTTATTTTGTAACTGATGGACAAGGAAACACTATGGCCGAAGGCCTAGACGAACTATCGGCTAGAATATTTGCCTTGAAGGACTCTAGCTATTCTATAGGGCGTGATGAAGAACACGTAAGAGTGCTTGATGATACAACTATAAGTTATGAAAATAAAGATGTGTTATCCGAGGAAGATCTGAATGAGGTGTAAGTGTTGCGATAATGTTTTAAACGAATGGGAATCTAAGGCTAGAGAGTCTAAAGACAAAACGGTATTTGTAGAATTATGTAACATCTGCAGATACTACTCTAACCCTTATACTTGGCTAGATGATGACGAACTTCTAAATAAAGAAGATATCACCCTTGACTTAGATTGATCTATACATTAAAATATTACTAAGGATTCAAATTAAAGTGATAAACATTATGATTATTATTTTAATTTAAACTAAAGACTTAGGTTAGTCTAAAGACCGCTAATCTAAGTTAATTTTTTAGGTCTTTAAAAGGATAATACAATTATGATAACTACAGGTATAGCAAAGTACGTCTATCTAGACAGTACAGAAAAATTCAATGGTGAAGATACAGAAAAATATACTCTAACTGTTGCCCTTGATGATAAAGAAACTAAGGCTCTAGAGAAAGCAGGAGTCAAGGTCAGAACGATTAAGACTGAGGACGGTGGATCTTATAGAGCTAGAAAGTTTTCTACTCGTTATAAGCTAGATTTTGAAATGATCAAGACTGACGAAGGCGAGGCCATAGGTAGTGATTTCGGCCCAGAGAGCAAGGTAAGCATACTATGGAAAGCGGGTGCAGAACATCCTTCGCACGGCGTAGCAACATATTTGACTGCTATTAAGGTAACTGATCGAACTGAAGGTTATAAATCTGCTGACGATGAAACTAGTGATTTCTTTGGATAATTCTACTTTTGTAGAACATAAGCCCTGCCCTGCTTGTAGAGATACAGGTGGGGACAGAGCAGGTGATAATCTTTCTGTCTATTCTGATGGACACGGTTATTGTAATGCTTGCGGACACTATGAAAAAGGATTGTCTTCAAGCACCTATCAAAAAAAGGAACCAATAAAACCTATGCAAACTATAACGCCACGCGGTACAAGTGGATCGGCAATAAAAGACCGCAGAATAAGCTCTAACATTACATCTAAGTTTGGTGTAACTGTAAGTTTTGACAAAGGTGGTAAGATAGATAAACACTACTATCCATACTACGACTCTAAAGATTCAAATAACCTTATTGGTTATAAAGAGAGAACTGTCGCGACTAAAGAATTTCAGATCATTGGTACTAATAAAGGATCTGGATTATTTGGACAGAACGCTAACAGATCAGGCGGTAAGTACCTAACAATTTGTGAGGGTGAGCTAGACGCATTGTCTATAAGCGAAATGTTTGATGGTAAGTGGCCTGTAGTATCTTTAAAGAACGGATCTAATTCCGCTTCTAGAGATGTTAAAGATAATTTAGAATACATTGAGTCTTTTGATAATGTTGTTCTATGTTTTGATCAGGACACCGCAGGCTTTGAGGCTGTAAAGGCCGTACAGGATATTATATCTGTTGGTAAGCTGAAAGTTTGTAAGCTACCTATGAAGGATGCTAGTGATATGCTAGTTAATGGAAAGATCAAGGAGTTTACTAACGCTTGGTGGTCTGCTGAATCTTACACGCCTGCAGGAATTGTTAAAGGTCAAGATACTTGGGAACATTTATTAAAGGATGAAAACTTAGTAAACATTGACTATCCTTGGAATGGTCTAAACGCCTTAACCTATGGTTTCCGCGCTAAGGAATTAGTAACCATTACTAGTGGATCAGGTATGGGAAAGACAAGTGTTGTTAAGGAGCTAGAGGCTTACATACTTGATAAGACTGATGATAACCTAGCTATTATTCATTTAGAGGAATCTATAGAGCGTAGCGTTAAAGGTTTAATGTCTATTGAGGCTAATGCTCCGATACACATACCTCAGTTTGAGAAAAAGTTAAGCCTAGAAGATAAAAAAGCATTGTGGCAGAAGTCAGTAGGTGATAAGAATGTATTCTTTTATGACCACTTTGGTAGTATGTCGGAAGACTCATTACTTAATGTGATTAGAACTTATGCTAAATCTTTTGATTGTAGGTGGATAGTATTGGATCATCTATCTATTGTTGTAAGTGATCAAGATGGAATACTTGACGAGCGTAAAGCGATTGACGCAATTATGACCAAGCTAAGAAAAATAGTACAAGAAACTGGGGTAGGTTTATTTTTAATATCTCATTTAAAGAGGCCACAAGGTAAGGCACACGAAGAAGGTGGTCAGGTCAGCCTGTCAGAGCTTAGAGGATCAGCCGCGATTGCCCAATTGTCAGATATAGTAATAGGTTTAGAACGTAACCAACAAGCAGATGATCCTATCATTCGTAATCAAACTACATTACGAGTAATTAAAAATAGGTTCTCAGGTCTTACTGGTAAAGCGTGTAAACTTCAATACGATTCAGACACAGGGCGATTATCGGAGGTGATAGACGATGAAAGCATTTTTTGATATAGAAACTGATGGGCTAAACGCCACTAAAATACATTGCATTTGTGCGATGCTTGATGATGGTGAGCCTACTGTTTACAATTTTTTAGGAGGTAATTCTTATGGACTCTTTCGAGAATGGTTGGCATCAGAGAATGTCGAAACACTTATCGGACACAACATTATTGGCTTTGATGTTCCTATTTTGCGTAGGATTAGTGGGTTGGATTGGTCTTTTGGTATACGGGACACTCTCGTTCTTTCACGACTACATAACCCTAGCCTTGAAGGTGGGCACAGTCTAAGATCTTGGGGCCAGAGGCTTGGTAATTATAAAGATGATTATGATGGTGGATGGGAACACTACAGTACAGAAATGCTTGAGTATTGTAAGCAAGACGTTAGACTCACCAAAAATCTTTATGATCATCTTAGTAAGCAAGACGAGGTAGCAGTAGATATCGAACATAAAACTGCTGATATTATTAAGACACAAACCGATAACGGTATGATACTTAATGAGGAGCGAGCTTACGAACTG
>Ga0209383_1001629_pt1 | contig 13888 bp, 11 predicted proteins | sample CoawatmetaG02DNA_FD_187510 | JGI IMG/M metagenome (GOLD analysis project Ga0209383, IMG submission 187510) | Marine microbial communities from the West Antarctic Peninsula - Coastal water metaG029-DNA (SPAdes) (version 2) | ecosystem: Environmental > Aquatic > Marine > Coastal ... | reverse complement strand
TCAATCGATATATTTGTTAGATGATTCAATAGTTAATAATATAGCATTTGGAGTTAGTGAAGATGAAATTGACTTTAAGAGAATTGAAAAAGCTCTGGAGTTGAGTGCATTAAAAACTTTTGTTGAAACTTTGCCTAATGGGGTAAATACGATATTAGGTGAGAACGGTGTCAGAATGTCTGGTGGTCAAAAGCAAAGAATTGGTATCGCTAGAGCACTATATAATGATGTTAAGATTCTTATTTTTGATGAGGCGACATCTTCTTTAGACCCAAGTACAGAGAATTCTATAAATGAGTCAATATCAAAACTCTCAAATGATAGGACAATTATTATTATTTCGCATCGAATGTCTTCAGTTGCAAATTGTGAAAAAATAATTTTTATGCAGAATGGGTTAATAGAAGACTCAGGTACTTTTGAATCCCTTAAGAAGAATAATTTATCATTTAGAGAAATGGCAAATATACAAGCAAAGTAAAATTATTTGTTAAAAATACCAACTTTATGGATTACGTAAACTATGAAAATTAATAATAAATTATTAAGCTTTAGATATAGCAAACGTTTTTTTTTAAACCGCAATTTACTAAAAAAAATTGAACCAAGGTTTGCTCAAATTAAGCAGGGTGCTCATAGTTTTTGCCCAATTTGTTCTGGCCAAGAAGTAAACTTAATTTCTGAAGTAGATAGAGATGGGTTTCCATGTGATACAGTAATTTGTATTAAGTGTGACTTTGTTTTTAACAATAGCTATATTACTAATTCGACTGAGTTCTATGGAGATCAATTTGGAAAAGATAGGTGGGGTGATCCTGAAAAAAGCTTTATAAATAGAACTTCTTTAGATGCATTTACTTGGAAAAGATTTTCATTTTTAATAAAAACTTTAGATAAAAATTTTTCTGAAATTGAAACAATTCTTGAAATTGGATGTGGAGATGGTTGTAATTTATGGCCCTACCAGTTAATTGGAAAGTCAGTAGTAGGTTGTGATTTATCGTTACCTTTTCTTGAGGTAAGTCAAACAAAAGGTTTAAATTTAATTCTAGGTGATGCAGATTCTATTAAAACCCAAAGCAATTTTGATTTAATTTTGCTAATTCATTCGTTTGAACACATTATGGATATGGATGCCACTGTGCAATCAACATATAAGCGTCTTAAGGATGGAGGTTTTGTTTTTGTTGAGGTTCCTGGAATTATTAACTGGAACCAACCTAAAAAAGGATTATTAAGTGATATGGGCCTTAAGTCATCAAATAATTTTTTGAAATATTTACAATTTGAACATAATTATCATTTTTCATTAGAACATTTAAAGACTGTATGGGAGAGAAATGGCTTTGAGTTAGTATATGGGGATGAGTGGGTTAGAGCAATATTTATAAAAAAAGATAAGAAAAAATTAACTAATAAAGTTATATTAAATAATAACTCCTCAAGCTTATATGCACACTTAAAAAATGTAGAAAAGGACTTCCTTAAATTTACAAATCTTCTAGCAGGAATTATGAGGCGAATTATTAGATAAATTTAGCTTTAAACAATGGTAAGAATTATTTATGCCTTGCCTGTAGTTTAATTAATAGTTATGATCTATTTAATAAAATATTTTTATATGAAAAAATTAGAATTTAATGATAAGCGAGATTCAAATGGGCTGTTACTCTTTAATTCTGGTTTAAAACTATCACATATTTTTGCTGATAATTCTATGAAAGTCATTGTTAAGTATGATCTGTATAAGAATCTTACTTATCATTATGATAAAGAATATATTGAATTCTATTTTAAAAAGTTACTCTTCACTGCCTATCTGCCAATAGCAAATCAGATAGTAATTAATAATTGGAATAATAAGAATAATAACTGCTCTGGAGTTTCTGATATAGATATAAGTAGTTTTCCAAGTGTAGATTTATTGAATTTAGTTGCTCCAGTTTCATCTAATCAGAGGTATAAAAGGTCATTAAAAGTAAAATTATTATTAAAGCTATCACAGATTAAAAATTCTATCAAATCTGTTAAGTTGCCTATTGATTTAGTTATTGAAAATTTGCTGAGTTTCAGCCTAAATTACAAAAATATTCCATTGAAAAATAAGTATGGAAGAAAAATTTCAACAGTAGTAGGTCCAAATACACAAGGCACTGATTTAAATAAAAGATCAGCTATATTTTGGCTTCAAGATATAAATATCAATCCACAAGATGTCCTAGTTTACTTTAACTCAAAGAGGAAAAAATCTTTGGAGGTTGTGAAAGATATTGAAGCGCATAATATAAATTGGGTGAATCTTCGATATTGGAAAAATAAACATAAGCCAACTTCTATTTATGAAATACTAAAACCTTCTAAAAGTAAAAGATCTAAAGATCCGATTTATAAATGGCTTTTTTTAGAAGCCGGCTCACTTATCGTTAAAGTGCATTATTGGCATTCTTTTTTTAGTGATTTTAATGTAGCTATTCATAATGATCACACTGAACGTGGCCAAGAAGTTATTATTAAACAAATTGCTTTATGTAAACTAAATTCATTATCTTTTTCTTATCAAAGGTCCTATCTTGATTTTATAGTTGGTAGGTTTTATTCTTATTATCCAACAGATATTTTTTTTTCATGGGGTCAAGATTCAACTAAAAGAATTACTAAAAAAGTAATTAATCAAGAAACCCCCCCCTTTAAAAGTATTGTTACATCAGGATGTGTTATGTTGGATCAATTTGTAGTAAATCAATACAAAGATATTGAGTATATTAAGAAAAAATTTGATAGTTATGGTGTTAAGAAAACAATCTTATTCCTTGATACGAATCATTCTTTGTGTGATGACTATCAAAATCAAGTTGTATTAACAAGCGATATGAAGGCTCTATATGAAAGTTTATTAAGCCTTTTGATTCATAATCCAGATACTGGTTTAATAATTAAAACAAAAAAACTTTCATTCTATAAGACTCTAAATATTAATAAAATAATAAAAGTTGCACTTGATACTAATAGATTACATATTATAAGTGATGGCTTGGGTATAAAGCCATCAGTGTATGCGACTATATCTGATATGATTTTGGGTGTTTCAGCACATGACATACCTGCCTCACTTTTAGAGTGCGTTTTATTAAAAAAACCCGGAATCATATATAATTATGGAGGATTGAAATCTGTGGAGCCCGAGTTTTTCTCTTGGGCTTTTAATACTGTTATATTTGATAGTATTGACGATATTATCTCATCTCTCAATAGATTTATTTTAAGTGAAGATTTAAGTTTAATTGGGAATTGGTCTGGTCATTTGCAAGAGTTTGACAGCTTCTTAGATTTTAAGGCTGTAAATAGAATTGGTCTTTATCTTAGCTTGTTGTTTAAATACTCTGATAAAGGATTTGAAAAAGATATTACTATAGGTTTGGCAAATGACGAATATTCTAGAAAATTTGGTAAAGATAAAGTGACTTTTTAAAGGCACTTAAATTTTAATCATCTATTGTTAACTAACATAAGGAGCATCCTATTCATAAAATTACATATGAAGATTTATTTGCGTTTACTAAGCAGATTTTAGAGATAGCAAGTTTAGATAAATATTCACTTGCCGCAGTAACTCAGGGATTATGTGAGACATCTTTGAGGGGTGTTGATTCTCATGGCATAAGGTTGTTACCTCATTATTTTAATTCAGCGATAAGTGGAAGAAAGAATCCTAAACCTAACTTTAAGATAACCAACAATTTTCCTTCAATTGCTCACTTGGATGCAGATAATGCATTTGGCCATGCAGCCGGCATGAAGGCGATTGATATTGGAATGGAGATTGCAGCAAAACAAGGCATCGCTTCTGTTGCTGTATCAAACTCTAGTCATCCTGGAGCAATGGCAAGTATGGCTTTGAGAGCTGCTAGAGAAGGTTATATTGCTTTCGCTTTTACTCATGCAGATGCCTTAGTTTTATCTCATGATAGCACCAGGCCATATTTTGGCACTAATCCTGTTTGTTTTGCTGCTCCTCGAGCTGAACAAGATCCTTATTGCCTTGACATGGCAACAAGCATAGTGCCTTGGAATCGTGTGCTCTTAAATAGAAGCTCAGATACACCATTAGAGCCTGGAATTGCAGCTGATAAGTTTGGAAAGCCTACTCAAAATCCTCATGATGCAGCAGCAGTAATGCCAACAGGCTCATATAAAGGATATGGCTTATCTTCTATGGTAGATATTCTATGTGGAGTTTATACAGGAATGGCATTTGGAAGATCAATTCCTGCTATGTTTACAACAAATATTCAAGAGCAGCGAAAGTTAGGGCAGTTTTATATGGTTATGAGGGCTGATGGAGTTATACCTAATGAGGAATTTATTGGCTTTATGCAGCAAATGACCGATGAGGTTAGAGCTGAACCTGCAATTGATGGAAAATCTGTATTACTTCCAGGTGATCCTCAAATTATTTGTGCTAAAAATAGAATTAAAGATGGAATACCTTTAGATGAAGCTACGCTAGGTGCACTTATAAAAATTGGAAAAGAAAATAATGTTAAACTAAACTATTATTCTTAAAACTGTAAATAGCATTCATTATGATATATTTGTGGACACATTAATTATAGCTTAGTCATGAGTACTAGTTTTTTACTACTACTAATATGATGAAATTATTGATTAACTATTTGAAAATAAGAATTTAACCTTTTAAATTGAGTTGTATGTTCTTTTGAGGTGTTTGTAAACTTTTTTTAGAAATTATTATTGAAAAAATGACTTGTAGTATTGTATTTATCGAACATGTAGATGAAATTGATTTACTCGAAAATTTTATTAAGTCAGATACTTTAGTCATTTCATTAATTCCCTCAGTATTTTCTGAACTAAGAAAAAGAAAGATTGGGTGTAAGAATACACTTGATTATTTTGGTATTGATGGGCATCGTAATGTTCTTGAAAAATCAAATGAAGTAGTTGAAGAGCTTAGACCAATACTAAAACAAATTAAAACTAAAAATGTTCAATATGCTTTTGAAAAGACTTGGATTTTTTGGTTTCGTTATCGTTTACTTTACCTTCTCTCTATGTTGTATATTATTAACCAAGCGGTAATAAAAAATAAAGTAGATAAGTTGATTACTATAAGTGAAAGTTCTGAAACACTTCCAATATTTAAAAAAAATTTACTTAGTGAGATTGTTAAGAGGTATGGATTAATAAATAATATAAATGTTCAAATTATAATTAATACTTTAAATATTAAACCAAAAAATAATAACTCTAGCTTAATTAAAAAATTAATAATACGTTTTATTTTTTTATTTCAACTTATTATTTTTAAAATTAAAATTAAAAATAAATTTTTTGTGCTTGCTTTGGAAGATACAAATAATATGCCAAATTTTTTAAATGATATCGACCAGTCTAATGAGAGTTTTTTCCCAGTTTATTTGAAAATTCAAAGGGCTTCATTTAAAACTCGAGTCAAAGAGATGTTACGAGGTGAGTCGTTTTCATTTATATCTCTTCCTAATGATTCTCAATCAAATGTTCTAGATAATTTTCAAAGTAAGTTAGACATTTGTACCTCTAAGATAAAGTCTTGTTTTATTAGCAAATCAAAGGTCTTTAAAATAAATGGGCTAGATATTAGTCCTTTCTTGCTGGATCATATAGAAAATAACCTTAATAATAAAATGCATTCTCTTAATGGTGAGTTAAATTCTTTAAATTCTTTTTTAGACATTGCTAAGCCAGCTAAAGTATTTGCTCAACATAGTCTTGGAATAGGTTATGCTTTAGGTGAAATTTCTTTAGAAGAAAATATTCCTGCTTTATTAATTTCACATGGATCGCATGTTCCAAATTCAAATCCAATGGCTAAACTTGAATGGTCAATTCACTCACACACAATGATAAATAGTCATTATCCTTGTGTTGCTATTCAATCACCTTGGGCTAGTAAATTTCTTGATATGCAGGCTAATTTAATTTCAAAAAAAATTAAAACTGGACCTTTATTATTTGCACAAAATCATAAGATTGAATTTGATCATTTGAAGTTAAAAAGTAAAGTATTTAATCAATTTTCAAATAAGAAAATTATTCTACATGCTGGAACACCAAAGAGTTGGAGTCTTTTTAGGCCTTGGATTTATGAAACTTATGATGAGTATATTAATAATATTAATAATGTAATTATGGCTGTGGATGATATACCAGGGATTCATTTAGCAATTCGTTTTCGTCCACAAGAGTTTATGAGTATCGAAGATTTTAAAATTTCTTTAGTGGATTCGGATTGTTATGGAATATACAGTGAGGGAAGTTTCCAAGATTATTTGATGGCTTCAGATTTTTTATTGAGCTATTCATCAACTTCCATTGAAGAAGCTCTCCATTACAAAGTCCCTGTTATACAATATGACCCTGACGGTAAATATGAACATATTCCAGCTCAACCCCTTAAGTATAATGGAAAAAAATATATTTCTACAATATATTCTGTGATGGGTCAGAAAGATTTGAAGTCAGGCCTGCAATGGCTTAATGAAAATCACCACAATAATGATAATGCGAATTTGCAATGGTCAGAACATGTATTTAATGATAACAAGAAAACAAACTGGTTAGATAAAATGGATTTAACAAAATCATGAATATCTTAGTTATTGGAACTGGCATGTATTCAACTGGAAGAGGGACTAGTGCTTACGGCACAATTCTTCCTGCAATAGTTGAGTGGCAAAGAGATTACAATACTTTAGAAAAAATTATTTTTGTTGGAACTAATGGAAACAATAGTAATGAATTAAAAGCAAAATCAGACGATTTAATTGCAGATATGGGTGTGGTAATTGATATTTCATTCTTGCCTGAATCTGGAATTAAAGATTCTTTTGCTTATAAGAAAGCAATCAGTGAAATTCCAAGACCAGCTTGTGTAATTATTGTAGTGCCTGATCATCTTCACTTTCAAGTTGCTCACGATTGTTTAAATGCTGATTTACCAGTTTTAGTTGTTAAGCCTTTAACTCCAGGCTTGCTTGAAGCACAAAAACTTGTTGATTTAGCTGAAGAACGCTCTTTATATGCAGCTGTAGAGTTTCATAAAAGGCATGATAAGGCGAATTTAATGATAAGAGATAGGCTCCAATCTAATCAACTTGGAGATCTTCTTTATTGTTGGGTTGAGTATAGTCAGCGTAAATCAATACCTACTGAGATTTTTAAAGAGTGGGCTGATAAAACTAGTATTTTGCAATATCTTGGTGTTCATTACATAGATATAGTTCGATTTGTAACAAAAGCAACACCAATAAGAGTTATGGCTCTTGGACAAAAAAATTGGCTACTTGCACAAGGACTGGATACATATGATGCAATTCAATGCTTCATAGAATGGAGGTCTCTAAATGGGACTTTATTCACGCAAACAATTCTTACTAACTGGATAGATCCAGAGTCTTCAAGTGCAATGTCAAATCAGAAAATTAAACTTGTTGGAACAAGTGGAAGATTTGAGTCAGACCAAAAAGATAGAGGAATTAAAATTAATCTAGATAATAATGGAATAGAGCAACCAAACCCAGATTTTTGCTATGAGTTCACTAAAAATAACGGACAGAAAAACTGGCGGGGCTATGGTATAGACAGTATTAAAGAGTTTTTAACAGATATTGATCAAATCAATTCTGGATTAGCAACTATAGGTGAGTTGAAGACTTTGCGCCCTACTTTTTCTGAAGCGTTGATTAGTACAGCAGTAATCGAGGCAGCAGATCAAAGTTTAATTACTGATAATAGCTGGGTTAATTTAACACTAGAAGTAGAAAAATGAAAAAGCTAAAAATCTATGCCATGATTCCAGCTCGTCTTGGAAGTACAAGGCTGAAAATGAAAAATCTTGCTTTGATTGATGGGAAACCCATGATTAGTTATGCAATCAACGCAGCTAAAGATGCCAAGTGTTTTGATAAGATTATTTTAAATTCTGAAGACAATATTTTCAAAAAAATATCAACACGATTTAATGTAGATTTTTATCTTAGACCTAATGATTTAGGCTCTTCAAATGCCAAAAGTGATTCTGTAGTTGAAAATTTTATGAATTATTATTCTGACGCAGATATAGTTGCTTGGGTTAATCCTATTTCACCATTTCAATCTGGTGAAGAAATTTCTAATATTGTAGAGTATTTTATTAAAAATCGACTCGACTCTCTTATAACTGTTGAAGAAAAACAAGTTCACTGTAATTATATGAATAAAGCTATTAATTACGATATAAATGGACTCTTTGAGCAAACTCAAGATCTTGAGCCAATTCAACCTTTTGTATACTCAGTTATGATGTGGAGAAAGGATGTATTTTTAAAAGAATTCGCAACAAAGGGGCATAGTTTATTTTGTGGAAATTTTGGAACGTATCCTGTAAGTAAGCTTTCTGGGATAATAATCAAAGATTCAGATGATTTAAAAATAGCAGATTCAATAATGCGTGTGCTTAATTCTGAAGAGAGTAATGATATTATTGAGTATGATAATATAGTTAATTAACATTTTTATAGTTTTAGTATTTAGGGATAGCATTATCATGATAGAAGAGGTTGGAAAAAGATTTTCACATGAAAAAATAGGTAAGCATTGGCAAGTTGATGAATCTAAAGATTCTTTCAATAAAATGCTCAATCACCTTGAAGTTACAACAAATTTTCGTGCTTTTTTTGAATGTGCTTTTGAGCAACTTTTAAAAATTAGAACAGAGGATAATCTTGTAATTTTAGATCTTGGTGGAGGCGTGGGCTGGACGAGTGCACTAATGGCAAAACATCCAAGAGTAAAAAAAGTTTTATTAGTTGAGCCATCTAAGACTAGGAGATTTATACAACCCTATATTGCGAGTCATTTTGGGGTTTCCAATGGGAAAATTGAAGTTATTGATGGAAGATTTCAAGATTTTAACCTTAAATCTAAGGTTGATATAGTAGTGATGAGCGCTTCAATTCATCATTGTTATGATGAATTTCTTCCAAAATTATTTGATAATATTTCATTTTGTCTAAAAGAGCCTTATGGAAAAGCTAGAATATTAATTGCAAATGAGCATGTTGTAACTAAGTTCTGGGTTATTAAGAGATTTGCGGCATTATTAAAAAACATATTTTTAAATAGAAGGCATAATATATTTTATAGCTTATTTAATCTAAGGGCACCATATCCTGGTGATGGAGAACATTGGCGAACAAAGAAAGAAATTAATAAAATTACCATGAACCACGGATATGTGAATAATTTTCATAGAAATAATGGTGATTTATGTATAAAAAACCCATCTTTTTTTACAAAAATTCAATGGGTTTATTATTATTCTATTTTAGATAAAAATAAATAAAATTCATATAAAGGTAATCAAGGTTAACTCAAAACCTTAAATCTTAAATTCAATAATATTGACTTAATGTATCTTAAATTTGATCTAATTCAACAAAGCAGTTAAAAGCTTATTAAGTTATTACTACAAGATATAATGTTATGTAAATTTTTATAATAGTTTTAACCAAAAATTGATGAAGAGTTTTGATATAGTAATTAGATGTAAAAATGAGATTGAATGGCTTCCCCATGTTTTTGAGTCAATTGCTAAACAGACCATAAGACCTCAAAAAATAGTATTTGTTGATGACTCCTCAATTGATGGGTCAATGGAATACGCAAATCAAAATGGCTGTCAAGTAGTTGATTATGGTCCTCAACCATTTAATTATAGCCATGCATTAAATATTGGAATTGAAGAGTCAATTAGCGATACTGTCTTATTACTATCTGCACATTGTGTTTTATATGATAAATATGCTATTGAAAAGTTAGTAGATAGTATTGATTTATTCTCTGCTGCTGGAGTTTTTGGAAGGCAAATTCCTACAAGTAAAAGTTCAAATATTGATACTAGAGATCTTTTAACTGTTTTTGGAAGAGAAAGAATTATTTATGAAAAATATCCTTTTTTTCATAATGCTTTTTCATTAATCGACAGGAATATCTGGAAAGATATTCCTTTCTCAACAAGTACAAATGGAATTGAAGATAGATATTGGGCTAATAGTGTTTGCTCCATCGGTCATCGAATTCTTTATGAACCCTCTGCTATTGTTTATCATGAACATGGATTGAATCAAAGTCTAGAGGAAAAAAGAGCTAAAAGAATATGTGATTCTTTAAAAAAATTGCACCAAGATGATGAACCTATTAATAATAGTAAATCTTTTATTTTGAAAAATGATAAATTAGCCAATTTATTAAACTATTAATTAGTTGAAAAATATCACATTAATTGAGATAAGTGACTACCTAGACAATATTAAAAAATATGCCTATAAAGATGTTTCGCATATTCAAAACCACGTACTAAATAAAAATCCTTACACAAGTAATTTTATTCAAAATTGTCTGCAGCAACAAACTCCCCAGAAACTTAGAAAATTATATATTCTTAGACAAATATGTTTATTTTATTTGAAGACGCTTTCAATTTTTGGATTGTATGTCCTTTCATTTATAATTTTTAAGGTGAAAGGAGTTAAAAGTAAAGTTGATTTTGATAAGGATGTTTTTTTGATAGATACATTTTTCTTAGTAAACCAAGTTATTAAAAATAATAATTTTGAAGATAAGTACTTTGCTAATCTATATGAAATATTAAATAAATTTGGTAAAAACTTTACCTTTCTTCCAAGATTGTATGGGGTTGAAAAAAATCCCCTAAAGTTATTTAAGTTAATGAAAATTTTAAAAAAAGATAATAGATATAATTATTTATTTGAGTATGAGCTTTTAAATTTTCAAGACATAGTCAAAATATTTTTTTTTATAATTACATATCCGATTAAACAGTTCAAAATTTTTCAAAATTCAGAATCTAATTTTGATAAAACTTTTAATTATGAACTATTTAGTTGTCTTCCAAAAACATCTTTTGAGGCATATGTTAGATACTTAGTTGGTAAAAAATTAGTTATTAGGTTTTCTTCTAATCTTCATATCATTAGTTGGCAGGAATTTCAGAATCTTGAAAAGTCTTTCAATAGATCCATTAGGGAGTCTAATAAAAAGAACATTTTTATTTATGGGTGTGAATTCTTAGTTAAATATGAAAATTATTTGAGTATGCATATAACTGATGTTGATGTAGATTTGAATATAACCCCTCATCAAACTCTTCTTAATGGTAAATATAATTATAGTCATAGCTCTAAACATAACTTTAAAGAGGGCGTTTCTTTAAGGTATAAAAATATCTTTAGAGATTTTAACTATAATTATAATGATGGTAATTTACTTGTTCTTTTGGGGATGGATGTAAATGATAGCAATATTTTATTATCTACTCTTAATTCAATTGATAATTTATTAATAAAGATCCATCCTGCTACGAATATAAATCAATTTATAGATAATAAAAAATCTACATGGAAATATACAGATAAGAATTTATATAATTTATTTGACAAAACAAGCATTGTTTTTGTTCCAACTATGACTGGAACTGCATTAGAGGCTGTAGCATCAGGAGTTTCAGTAATAGTTATTTCTGACTCAGATAAATTTTTAGTAAATCCCCTGATTAATTTTGGGCAAAGTAAAATATGGGATATTGCAACTAACACTAATGAGTTAATTGAAAAAGTGAATATTCTAATGATGTATAGAAAGGATAATAAAAAAGAAGTTATGTTAATCTCCCAATGGTACAGAGACAATTTTTTTATAGAGCCAAATGAAAAAAATATAATAAAGGCATTCGACATATGTTAAAAAAATATAAAGATAAAACAGTACTTGTGACTGGTCATACTGGATTCAAAGGAAGTTGGCTTTGTTCTTGGCTTACGCTTTTAGGAGCTAAAGTTGTTGGTTTATCAATAGATATACCCTCTATACCTTCTCACTTTTTATCGACTACGCTTGGTAATTTCATTGAAGATCATAGGGTAGATATTCAAGATACTTCCGCTATTAAAAAAATAGTTAATGAAGTGCAGCCTGATTTTATATTTCATTTAGCTGCTCAAGCTCTAGTTAGAAAATCTTATGAAAGCCCATTTGAAACTATTAAAACTAATGCGATAGGCACTGCTTCAATATTGGAAGCAGTTAGAGTACTTGAAAAAGATGTTGTTGTTGTATGTATTACAAGTGATAAAGTTTATGATAATGTTGAGTGGACATGGGGTTATCGAGAGGTTGATAGGATTGGAGGTCGAGATCCATATAGCGCATCAAAAGGAATGGCAGAACTGGCTATTAGAAGTTATTTTGATTGTTTTTTTAACAATCGAGATTCAAATGTTAAGATAGGGATTGCTCGGGCAGGAAACGTTATAGGTGGTGGAGATTGGGCTTTAGATAGAATTGTTCCAGATTGTATTAAGGCTTGGTCAAAAAATGAAATAGTTGAGATTCGAAATCCTAAATCTACAAGGCCATGGCAGCACGTTTTAGAACCTTTAAGTGGGTATCTTACTTTTGCTTTAAATTTATATGAGAGTTCTAATAATCATGGTGAAGCATTTAACTTTGGCCCACCAGCAGATCAAAATTTTCCAGTAGACGAGTTAATTAATGAGATGTCAAAATACTGGGATAAGGTAAAGTGGAAAGATGTTTCAGATATTTCATCTCATCATCATGAGGCTGGACTGCTTAAACTAAATTGTGACAAAGTATTACAAGAATTAGACTGGACCCCAAATTTAAATTTTAAAGAAACTGTAAAGATGACAGTTGAATGGTACAAAGAATTTTATAATAATAATGAGTCAATGTATGCATTCAATATATCTCAAATAGAAGAGTATACAAAATTAGCAAAAACTAGAGACAAATGCTGGATATAAAACTAAATAATACAACTCATAATATTAGTGATTTATTTTTAACCTCCTTAAAAGAAATTAATGTTGAAGGTGGAAATGTTCTCCATGCATTAAAAAAAAGTGATCCAGGATATGATGGTTTTGGAGAAGCGTATTTTTCAAATATTGAATTTAGATCAATAAAAGCCTGGAAACTCCATAAAAAAATGACACTTAATCTAATAGTTCCTTTAGGATCTGTCCGTTTCATTATTTATGATAATCGAAATAATTCATCTAGTTTTCAAAAGTTTGATGAGATAATACTTTCACGAAAAAGTTTTTTTCGTCTAACAATTCCTCCAATGTTATGGGTTGGTTTTCAGGGTTTAGATAAAAATACTAGTTTGATTTTAAATATTGGTAATATTGAACATGATCCTAAAGAAGTTGAAAGGAAAGAAATTTTGGAATTTAATTATAATTGGGGGCGTAAAAAGTGAAAGTTATTATTCTTGCTGGAGGTTTTGGTACAAGATTATCAGAATATACAGAATCCATACCAAAACCAATGGTAACTATCGGGGGTAGGCCTATCCTATGGCACATCATGAGAAGTTATGCTCATTATGGGCATAAAGATTTTTATGTTGCGCTTGGATATAAGGCAGAAATAATTAAAGAGTACTTTCTTAATTATAATGCACTAAATTCAGATTTTACTGTTGATACGTTGTCAAGAAAAGTGAAAATTCTTGAATCAAGTAATAATGATTGGCGTGTTACATTAACTGATACTGGTTTGAATTCTATGACAGGTGGCCGAGTAAAGCGAATGCAGTCTTTAGTTGGAAATGAGCCATTTATGTTGACTTATGGGGATGGTGTTTCAAATATTGATATAGAAGCATTATTAAAATTTCATAAAAGTCATGGGAAGATGGTTACTATATCAGCAGTTAGGCCTAATGCCCGTTTTGGAGAAATTCAAATGGAAGGAAATAAAGTAATTTCTTTTCAAGAGAAGCCTCAAACATCAAAAAGTT
>Ga0209383_1001628_pt1 | contig 13891 bp, 11 predicted proteins | sample CoawatmetaG02DNA_FD_187510 | JGI IMG/M metagenome (GOLD analysis project Ga0209383, IMG submission 187510) | Marine microbial communities from the West Antarctic Peninsula - Coastal water metaG029-DNA (SPAdes) (version 2) | ecosystem: Environmental > Aquatic > Marine > Coastal ... | reverse complement strand
GAGAAAAAAAAATATAGAATTTAGGCCTATCGTAGCTGGTAATTTTACAAAAAATCCAGTAATAAAATATTTTAATTATAGGATTAATGGAAAACTTGAAAACTCAAATTTAATACATTATAAAGGGTTATCTTTTGGAAATAGTCACTTAGATTTGAGAAAACAAATAGATGCACTACATGGTGTATTAGCAAAATAATTATGAAAAATATTCTAGTTACAGGTGGGGCAGGATACCTTGGATCTTTACTATGTAAGGATTTATTAGATCTTGGCTACAACATCACAATAATTGATAAGTTTAAATTCGGTATTAATTCAATTCTTCACTTAATTGACAAAAAAAATTTAACAATTTTGAACGGTGATATAAGGGATACTTCAAATCACCACTTAATCACAAAAGCTGATATAGTCATTAATTTAGCCGCTATAGTCGGTTACCCAGCCTGTGATGAAGATAAATGGGAAGCAACATCAGTCAATGTAGATGCTGTAAAACAAATGGCAAAAATTTTGTCTCCAAATCAATTATTTATACAGCCATCAACAGGCTCAAGTTATGGAAAAGTTAAAGATATTTGTACTGAGGAAACCCCTATAAATCCACTTACATTGTATGGTAGCAATAAAGCTGAGGCAGAAAAATATATTCTAGATAAAAATGCAATCTCTCTTAGATTTGCTACAGTATATGGAGCTTCTCCAAGAATGAGATTGGATTTATTTGTTAATCAAATTGTAATGTCTGCAATTCAAGAAAAATACTACGTACTTTATGAGGCTAATGCCTCTAGGACTTTTTTGCATGCAAAAGATGCCACAGCATCAATTATATTTGCTATAGATAATCAAAAAAAAATGTCAAATGAATGTTTTAATATTGGTGATAATGAACAGAATTTTACAAAACTTGAAGTTGCTAATCTGGTAAAAAAATATTTAGATTTTGATATAATTAGAAACGAATTTGCTTCTGATAAGGATCAGAGAGATTACGCAGTAAGCTATGATAAAATAACAAAATTAGGATATAAAACTCATTATACTATGCAAGAGGGTATATTAGAGCTTATAAAAGTATCCAGCATTTTAAAAGAAAAATCTAATTTTAGAAATTTTTAATTAAATTAAAATGGTCCACATAACTAATGTGAGGTAGGATGCCCCTCTAGTTCTGTGATTGAAATCCAGCTTCCTAAATGATTTTCCACAGTTTACTTACTTTTACTTTTTTTTCACATACTTAAATCTTGTTTTATTTTTTATAGTTATATTTTAAAGACAAGTTTTTCTTATGTTTAATTGAGACTCTACAAATAATTTTAATTCTATTTATCTGGGTGATGATTATAGGTCTACTTCAAAAAAATTATTAATATCATTAAAAATAAAGAACAATTAATAAGTTTAAGAAAAAATACGGTGAAAAATTTATAACAATTTGAACCAAGTAATTATGGTAATAAAATCCCTCTTATATAATTTTGATTTTTATAAATATGAATACTAAAATAAAAAATTACTTACTATATTTTTTTAAGTATTCTTTAAAATCTAAAGCATTACGATCTTTATGAGAGACTATAGGTTTTTTTATTGGCCATTTTATTTTTAAATCTTTATCGTTATATTTTATACCTATTTCAGTTTTTGCATTTCTATATTTAGTGCAAGAGTATAAAAGTAAAGTATCATCTGTAAGAGAACAGAAACCATGTGCAAAACCTTCAGGTATATAAATAGATTTGCAATTTTTATCACTCAAAATTATTTTAAATATTTTACCAAATGTTTTCGATTTTTTTCTTAAATCAAGCGCAACATCCAATATTTCTCCCTTTAAAACAGTAAGATATTTACCTTGTGGGTTTTTAGTCTGTATATGAAGCCCTCTAATAACATTTTTTTTTGATTTTGAACAAACGATAAAAGGAAATTTTTTTTTAATATCTTTATTTTTAAGGATTTCCATAAAAGATCCCCTGTCATCATTATATATTTGATTCTTAATGACATACAATCCTTTGAATTTAGTTTTTATGATCATTTTTTAAATTTTTACTTTTTAATTGATGCATTATTTAATAATACTTAAATCTGTTTATTTGTAATGTAAACTTAATATTTTTAATTTGATAAATATAGATTTTGTTATTTAAGTTTTATTGCAAATTAATCTAGCTTAGTTTAAATACTACTAATGAAATATCATACTTTCAAAAAATTTACAAAAAAAAGTGGACATTTGGTTCCAATTTCATTTAAAAAAGATGTCCCATTTACACCAAAAAGAATATTTTTAATTTATGGAAAAAAAAATTTTTTAAGAGGTGACCATGCACATAAAAAATGTTCTCAGTTTTTTATACCAATTTCTGGTAAAATTGAACTGTTCTTTACAGATTCAAATAAATCAAAAAATGTAATTTTAGACTCAAAAAAAAAGAAAGGTATTTTGTTGGAACCTTTAACTTGGTGTAAGGTAACATTTAAAACAAAAAATGCTGTGATGATGGTGTTTTGTGATAGAGAATATGAATTTAATGATTATATAGAGGTTTACTCAGAATTTAAAAAGATTATAAGAAAAAAATAATGAAATTAATAATTACTGGATCTTGTGGACATATTGGCTCATATCTTGCTGAAAAAATATATTTAATTCCTAAAATTAAAGAGGTTATTCTTATAGATAACCTTAGTTCAAATCGTTACATCTCATTATTCAATTTAAGAAAAAAAAATAATTACAAATTTTATCAAATTGATTTATCAAAAAAAAATTCATTAAAAAGATTTAAGGGAGTTTCTTATTTAATCCATTGTGCCTCTATGACAAATGCAGAGAAAAGTTTTTCTGTAGAGAAAGAAATGTTTAGAAATAATTTAGAATGTATGAAAAATGTTATAAATTTTTGTGAAAAAAATAATGTAAAATTAGTTCATCTTTCATCTACAAGTGTTTATGGAAAACAGGCAAAATTAGTTGATGAGAATTGTGAAAAAAAATACCTAAAGCCACAATCGCCATACGCAAAGATAAAACTTATTGAAGAAAACATGTTAAAAAAAAGTAATAAGTTAATTTATAATACCTTTAGGCTGGGTACAATAGCCGGTTACTCAAAAGGCATAAGATTTCATACAGCTGTAAATAAATTTTGTTTAAATGCAGCTTTAAATGAAAAAATTAGTGTTTATAAAACTGCCATGGATCAGTATAGACCTTATTTATCAATTAGAGATGCTTTTAAATTATTCAAATTTTGTATAGAAAAAAATTTTTTTAAAAATGATATCTTCAATGCACTATCAGGCAACTATACTGTTAGACAAATTATATCTAAAATTAAAAAAAGAAAAAAAAATGTTGGTATTAAATTGGTTAAAACAAAAATTATGAATCAATTATCTTACCACGTTGATGACAGTAAAATTAGAAAATATGGTCTCAAATTAAATTCTGATTTACAAAAAGATGTTGATGATACTTTGAAGCTATTTAATTATCTTAAATACTAATCATGAATTGCAAGATTACAAAAAAAAAACTAACTTCAATAATGTCATTTGGTAAAATGCCAATTGCAAATGGTTTCCTTGATAAAAAAAATTTTGGTAAAGAATTTTTTTTTGAAATGTCAATTGGGTTTTCCAATGAGTTATCACTACTGCAATTAATAGATCATCCAAAGCCTGAAATGATGTTTAATGATAATTATCCTTTTTTTACTAGTAGCTCAAAATACATGATAAGTCACTTTGAAGATTACTCAAATTGGATCACAAACAATTATCCAAGTAACAATAAAAAATTAATAGAAATAGGTTCTAATGATGGAACTTTTCTCTCAAACTTTAAAAAAAAAAATTTTGAAATAATTGGTTTCGAACCATCTTCAAATGTATCTGAGATAGCAAAAAATAAAGGTTTAAATTCAGTTAATGAATTTTTTAATACAGATACTGTAAAAAAATTTAAAAATTTTTTAAATCAAACCGATGTAATATGTGCAGCCAATGTAATTTGCCATATTCCAGATTTAGGTAATTTGTTTGAAGCAGTTGATCTTTGTTTAAATAAGAATGGTGTATTTATATTTGAAGAGCCTTATATGGGGTCAATGTTTTCAAAAGTTTCTTATGACCAAATATATGATGAGCATATTTATATGTTCTCCACTTCATCAGTTAGTAAAATTTGTAAACTATATGATATGGAGTTAATTAATGTAATTAAGCAAAATACCCATGGCGGTTCATTGAGGTACATTTGTGCCAGAAAAAATACTCATAAAATAGACTCTAATGTTAAAAAATTACTTGATGAAGAAAAAAATAATAATTTAGATAATTTAAAATCTTGTTTTAAATTTAAAGAAGATTGTGAAGACTCAAAATTAAAGTTAAGAAAAAAATTACATAATTTTAAATCATCAGGTAAAAAAATTTGTGGTTATGCCGCTACTTCAAAAAGTACAACTATATTAAATTATTGTGATATAGGTAATGATGTGATTGATTATATATGTGACACAACTAAAGAAAAAATTGAAAAATTTTCACCAGGAAAACATATACCAATAAAATCAATGGATTATTTTTACAAAAATTTACCTGACGTAGCCTTTTTATTTGCATGGAATCATAAAAAAGAGATCTTTGAAAAGGAAAAACAATTTTCAAAAACAGGTGAGTGGACTGCTCATGTTGAGTTATAAAAAAATTTTATTTACTGGTAGTTCGGGAAGATTTGGTGAAACATTTAAAAATATTCATGGTGTTAAAAATTACATTTATCCTTCAAGTAAAGAATTTAATATACTTAAACTTAATTTAATAAAAAATTATTTAAAAAAAAAAAAACCAGATCTAGTTATTCATTGTGCGGGTCTTTCAAGACCAATGAAGATTCATGATGATGATATTGTTCAAAGTATTGATTTAAATATCATAGGTACTTGTAATTTGGTAAAAGCATGTAGTCTATTAAATATAAAGATTATTTATTTTTCAACATGTTATGTATATTCTGGTCTCAAAGGTGACTATAAAGAGCAAGATCCACTTTTACCTGTGAATAATTATGCATGGTCAAAATTAGGTGGTGAGACAGCTGTTATGCTTTACAAAAATTCTTTGATACTTAGAATAAGTATGACTGAAAAACCCTTTGTACATAAAAGTGCCTTTAAAGATTTTATAACTAATTTTATATTTCATGATGAGGTCGCAAAATTTTTACCAAAACTTTTTAAATATAAAGGCATTATAAATGTTGGAGGTCCTTCACAAAGTGCATATGAATTTGCAAAAAAATATAACCCAAATATTAAGGGTGTCCTCAAAAAAAAAATGAAAATTAAAGAAAATAAATTAAATTTTTCAATGAATATAAAAAAATTAAAAAGGATTATAAGTGATTAAATTCTGGTCTTACAAGAGAGAATACAAGAAAAATAAAAATTCAATTATTAAACTTATAAACAGCTCATTAAACTCTGGAGCAACTTTTTTTGGAAAAAATTTAATTAATTTTGAGAAAAATTTTTTAAAGAAAAACAAATCAAAATATGGTTGTGCTGTTGGAAGCGGTACTGATGCAATTTTAATAGCACTAATATCAATTGGTATAAAAAAAGGAGACGAAGTTATTACCGTATCCAATACAGCAATACCTACAATTTCTGCAATTATCAGTAGTGGCGCAACACCTGTTTTGGTCGATGCAAATATTGATGACTATTTAATAAATCCAAATCTTATTGAAGAAAAAATTACATTAAAAACAAAAGCAATTATCCCCGTTCATTTGTATGGCCAAGCAGCTAATATGAAAAAAATAATCAATATTGCTAAAAAATATAAGTTAAAAGTTATTGAAGATTGTGCACAAGCACAAGGAGCCAAATATAAAGGAGAACTAGTGGGAACTATAGGAGATTTTGGCTGCTTTTCGTTTTATCCAACAAAAATTTTAGGAGCTTATGGTGATGGTGGCTTCATTACGGTAAAAAATAAAATTTCTCATGATAAAATTAAAAGAATTAGATTTTATGGTATTGAGTCTGGAAACAAATCAAATAGATTTAATAAAAAATATTATGCTAATGAATATGGTATTAATTCAAGAATTGATGAAATCCAATCGGCTATACTAAATTATAAGCTAAAAAAAGTTAATACCTACATTAAAAGAAGAAGAGAAATTGCTAAAATTTATAAAAATAGATTAGTTGGTAAATATTTAATATTGCCAAAAGAAAATTCTTATAATTTTCATGTTTATCATTTATTTACTCTATATCATAAAAAATCAAAAAATATCATTGAACAATTAAACAAAAATAAAATTGAGACTAGAAAAATTTATCCTTATCCCATAAATCAAATGAAAGGTTTTAAAAAATATAAGTTCGATAAAAAAAATTATTTAATATCAGAAAAATTATCTAAAAATATATTTTGTTTGCCACTTTATCCGGAAATGAAAAATAATGAAATTTTGTATATTTGTAAAAAATTAAATGAAATCATAAAAAAAATAAAAGGATAAAAAAATAAATTTTTTATGTCAAAACTTACAATTGCTCTCTTGTTAAAAGATGTGAAAATTTTACTAAAAGATGATTAAATTATTTGTTGAAGATAATTTACCAAGACAATATTTTGATTGGTGATGGTGCCCCCGCACGGAGTCGAACCGCGGACCTATTGATTACAAATCAATTGCTCTACCAGCTGAGCTACAAGGGCTTTACGTAACTTCCAAGTTTTTACTGTTAAAGATCAAATAAATCAATGCTTAAAAAGGATTTAGTTATCTTAAACTAATTGGTCCTTTGTAGCATTGTAGCTTGTTATAGAGCATTTGTGACTAATCTGTCGGCATATGGTCGGTATGGGATTATTAATCAATTTTATTAATAATTAATTTTTTGGTAGTCTATTAATGTGAAAAAATTGATTAAGAATTAAAATGCAAGAAAGAAAAATAATTCATAATGCAAATTCTTGGAAAGATTTAAATAAAACTTTAGAAAGTTTTACCAAATCCAATAGAACAAAATTTGCAGGAGATATCTTTGAATACTTAACAAAGCTGTATCTAGAGACAGCCCCTCAATATAAATCTAAGCTAAAAAGAGTTTTTTTAGAAAAAGAAGTTCCTAGTAGTTTAAGAAGAAGACTAAACTTACCAGATAGAGACGAAGGAATTGATATAATAGCTGAGACTTATGACAAAGAATACTGGGCCATACAATGTAAGTATCGATCTAATTCTAATGAAACTTTAACGATTAAAGAAGATCTCTCTACATTTAATAATCTTGCTTTTACCCATTGTAAAAACATCACCCATGGAATTGTTTGTGCAACTGTTAATAAACCACCCAGAAAACTAAAATTATTAAAATCAATTGGATTTGAATTATTAGAGACTTGGCTTGCTTTAGATGATGGAGATTTATTCACACAAATCAAAGCTAAATGTGTTGGTAAAAAATACAAACCTAACATTTTAAAACCAAGGCCTCATCAAGTTGCAGCAATTAGAAAGACTATAGAACACTTCAAATCTAATGAACGTGGCAAGATCATTATGCCTTGTGGAACAGGTAAGAGTTTAACTGCTTTTTGGATTGCAAAACAAATGGGAGTTAAATCAATATTAATTGCTGTTCCAAGTTTAGCTCTTTTGCAGCAAACATTAAAAGTTTGGACTAGAGAATTTTTAATTAATGGAATTGAACCTGAATGGTTTTGTGTATGTAGTGACAATACTGTTAAAGATGAGCAAGATGACTATGTAAATGATACTGCCGATCTTGGTATTAAAGTTGATACCGATCCAAGTTTAATTAAACAATTTCTAAAGAAGAAAACCTCAAAGATCAAGGTAGTCTTCACCACCTATCAATCTGGAAGAGCCACAGCCAAGGGATCAAAAGGATTTACTTATGATTTAGGGATAATGGATGAAGCTCATAAGACAGTTGGATCTAAAACTAAAGAGATGGCACATCTACTGCATCAAAAAAATATAAAGATTAAAAAACGCATCTCTATGACAGCAACAGAAAGATTGTTTAGAGGAGATAGCGATGAGTTTATGTCTATGGATGATCCTAGAGATTATGGATCTCTTATTTATGAATTAAGCTTTAAAGAAGCTATTAAATCAAAGCCTCCTATTATTTCTGATTATAAAATAATTACCTTTGGAATAACCACACCAGAAATTCAGGAAATATATGAATCTAATAAATACCTAGAGGTTAAAAAAATATTAAAAGATATTACAGCAAGAGAGTTTGCAACAGCACTTGCTTTAAGAAAAGCTATCAAGCAATTTAAGATTAATAATGCTATTTCATTTCATAGATCAATTAAAAGAGCTAGTAATTTTAGAACACAGCAAGATTTAATTACAAAAATCTATCCTGAATATGGAAAGTTAAAATCCTTCCATGTTGCAGGAGATATGCCTACGTCAGCCAGAGCAACTCAAATGAGAGAGTTTTCAAAAGGCAAAGGTCTAATGACTAATGCTAGGTGTTTAACAGAAGGTGTTGATCTACCTGCAATTGATTGTGTTTGTTTTACAGATCCAAAACGAAGCAAGGTTGATATTGTTCAGGCAGCAGGAAGAGCTTTACGTTTATCAAAAGGTAAAAAGTTTGGTTACATTCTAATTCCAATATTTATTCCAGATGGAGCAGACTTTAATGAAGCTGCAGAAGAGCAGGGGTTTGACGATGTTGCAATAACTGTTAGGGCATTAGCAACATCTGATACAAGAATTACTGAATATTTAAGAGTAATTTCTGAAGGAAAAAAACCTAAAGGTGGTTCTCCCGTTGAAGGTATAACTTCGGTAAATAGTCTTTATAAAATTGAAGCTGAAGAATTTGATAAAGCAATTAAATTAAAAATATGGAATAAAGTTGCGGTTGGAAATTGGAGGTCATATCAAGAAGCTAAAAAATTTGTTCATAATTACAACAGAGAAAAAAAATTAAAGGATTTTAAAGATTGGCTAAAAGAATGTAGATCAGGAAAAATTCCTTTAGATATTCCATCGTATCCCAACCAAATGTATAAAAATCAATACGAGGGAATGAAAAAATGGTTAAATTTAGATATTACTTATAACGAAGCTAAAGATATATTAAAAAATTTAAATATTAAATCAGTTTCTGAATATGGACGAAAACATAAAGCATTATTAAGTAAATATAATTTACCATACAACCCAGAAAGAAAATATAAAGAATCCTGGAAAGACTGGGGTGATTATTTGGATACAATTATAGTTGCACCACAAAATAAAGATAAAAGTTTTTTTATTTCTTATAAAGAATTGAAGAAGTTGTTAATAAAAAATAAAGTTACAACTAGTCAAAAGTGGAGAGTTTTTTACAAAAAAATGAAACAAAAAGGTATCGATATACCTTCAAGGCCAAGCGAGTTATATAAAGATGAGTGGATAAGCCTTTCAGAGTTATTTGGTACTGGCAATAGATTACACAATCAACCATATGTAACTTATCAAAAAGCTAAAAAAATAATACGTAAATTAAATATTGAAAGTCAAGGAGAGTTTGTAAAATTTAGAAAAACTAAAAAATTTAAATCATTAAATATACCTTCTAATCCTAACCGAGAATATAAAGAGTTTGAGGGTTTTGAAATATTTTTAAACTCAAGACAGTATAAAAAAAGAAAAAGTTTTTTGAGTTTTGAACAAGCAAAACGGTTTGTAAAAAAATTAAATATTGAATCTGAAAAAAAATGGATACTACTTAAAAAATCAAAAAATTTTCCCAAAAACTTACCAAGGACACCTCAGAAAGTTTATCGAAAAGATTGGAAGGGGTGGAATAATTTCTTAGGTAAAAAAAAGTAATATTATTTTTTAAAATCTGTCGATATGTGATCAATCTGTCGGTTTCTAGTCGGTATGAGAAAAAAGAATCTTTTTTAGGTTAAATAAGCTAGGGATTTCTTTGTATTAAATGTAGCAAGTATGAAACCTAATGATTACAAATCAATTGCTCTACCAGCTGAGCTACAAGGGCTTTTGTTTTCGTAGTCAGTTTTTAGTGCAATAAGTCTTAATAATCAATCCCAAATAAGAAACGTTTCTAAATGAAAGTAGAAATGTTGATATGAAAAGTTGTTCAAATGTTCACGGTCAATGGAGTTCGCATACTGATAATTTCATTATTAATAAAAATATTGTTGATAAATTACCTAACTTTACCTTACTAAATTTATTTGATATAAGAATTATTGTGGATCTTGCAAAAAATTTATTAGAAAGCTGTATTAAATGTCTTAAATGTGATGGTTCAATAACTGAATCACCAGATAAAAATTATGTATGTAATTTTTGTGAAACAGAATTTATAAATTATAACGGCATTACAGACTTTAGGGACATAAAGACTGATGACACCAAAGATTTTTATTTTGATAAAGATTTAGAAATTGGAAAAATCTTATTAAAAATTTCTCATAAATTAAAAACTTATAATGGACTTACATTTGTTGCCAACCGATTGAATGAATATGAAAACCACAAACTTATAACAGATAAAAAAATTGATGAAATAATATTTTCATCTTCAGAATTTGATACACCAATGACTAGTGATCAATCTATTCATGGATATGATATTATTAAAAAAGCTAACCTTTATAAAGAAGAATTTCATTATGAAGATTATTCACATAATGTATGTTTAGAAAATGGTGGAGGCTCAGGATTATTTATTGATGGTTTATCCAAAAAATTTAAAAATTTAATATTTGTTGATTTTTCAATTCTTTTTTTGGCATTAGCTAAAAAATTATGTGAAGAAAAAAAAATATTAAATGTCTTTCTAGTATGTGCTAATGTTGAAAAATTACCTATTAAAGATAATTCAATAGACTTTATCCATTCAAATAATGTTATAGAGCATGTAAGTCACCAGGATAAAATGATTAGTGAAATTTCTAGAATTCTCTCTAGTAATGGACTATTGATTTTATTGAGCCCTAATAAAAATTCTATCTATTATGAGCCACATTTTAATATTCCTTTTTATGGATTTATACCCTTTAGAATAAGAAAGTGGCTAGTTAATAAAATACAAAATAGAGACTGTAGAGATGTTTCATTATTAAATTTCAAAGAATTAAAAACAATATTTAAAAAAAATTTTATTGGCAAGTCACAAATAACTTTTTTACCCTCAAGTCTTAATAAATCTGTTCAAAAAGGCTATATAAGAAAAATCGTAATATACTTTTTAAATAATAAATTTACTGGATATTTATTTTCATACATTATTAATAAAGTTTTGATTGGCATTATGCCCTACCATGTAATTATAGCTAAAAAGTAAATTCACAAATATTGAGTAAAAAATTAATATCAATTATTTTTTATTAAACTTAATCCATAATTACCTAACTCTCATTGTCATTAATCGAACTTAGAAAAAACCCTACAGGAAAAAAATAAATAATATTTAACCAATTATTAAAAAAACCTCCAGTAGGTGTAAATGGCCAGATCGATATTAATATTGCTGATAATAAACAAAGTTGAAAGTCATTAAAAATTATTTTTTTATAAATATATTTATAAAATAAGTGTTTTGTCATTACAAAAAAAATTACAAAAAAAATTCCAATAAAAAAAATAAACAGAATCAATCCTGTTTCAGCTAATAATTGCACATAAGTGTTATGAGGATGGGAGCTACATCCTTCCCATATATAATATTTTTCTTCAACACATAAATATCTAAACATTCTAGGCCCTACACCAGAAATTTTATGATCATTGAACATTCTAAAAGATGATTTGTAAAGGTTGTGATGTTCAATAGAAAAAATATTTTTTGGTATTAGACCTTTCAAGCCACTATTTGTTGAAATTTCTAATTGGCTTATAGTTTTAATAATTATTCTATCTGTAGATTTTGGATATAAATTAATTAAAAAAACAATAAAAATAAATGATATTAAAATTGAAAAACCTCTAAATAGTTTATAATTTTTCATTGCCAATATGAGAAATAAGGATGAAAAATTTATATAAAAAAAAGCAAGTCGTTCACCAGATAAAAATATAAGAGTCTCAACACCAACAAAAATTATAAAAAATAAAAAATAGTGATAAACCTTTCTTTCAAATTTATTGTAAATCAGCATAGCAAAAAAAATTGGTAATAGTCTAGAAAAGTAACTGCCTAAAATTAGCTCATCTTTAAATAGGCTACTTATCCGAGAACCTTCCATTGGCCAGCCAAAAATATTTTTTTTCAAAAAGAACTGAATATATCCATCTAAAATCAAAATAATAAAAATGAATGTAAATGAAATAATTAAATATTTAACCAAATCTTTTTTTATATTAAATGTGTACCAAACAGCTAAAGCAAAAATCCAAAATCTAAAGTATACAGTAGTTTTTTTTAAAGAAATTAGAGGATCAATTGATAACAAAGAAACTACTAACAGTAGTATAAAAAAAATTCCAAATATTTTTGAAAAAATATTTTGATAATATGAGTAAAGTTTTTTTTTAAATGAAATATAAATAAACAATAATGTAATTAACGATACTGATAAATCAGATAAAAAAGGTCCAGTTACAAGTGTAATGGGTAATAAAATTATAAAAAAATAAATAATCTTTTCAGGTAAATCTTTTTGATTTAAATGAAAAATTCTTATCATTGTTTTTGTTATAAAATTTAATTTTTATTAATTGATCTTAAATTATTACTTATCATTTGATTTTAAAAAATTTAAGTGATGAAATACAATAGCAGCACTATTTGATATATTTAAGCTTTCAACATCTTTATTTATATCAATTTTAACTAAGAAATCAGTGTACTTACCGGTATGTTCTCTCATTCCAAACCCTTCAGAGCCAAACAAAAGTACATTTTTTCCACTCCAAGTAACTTCAGTAAAATTTTTGTCTCCCTTGGCATCAAACCCATAAACCCAAAAATTTTTTTCTCTTAAGTTTTTAAGAGTTGAGTTAATGTTTGAAACCTCAAATATATTTAAATGTTCCATGCAACCACTTGCAGCCTTGTACATTAACTTACTATCTGAGGGGAATTGTCTTTCTTTAACTATCAAACCATCAATATTAAATGAAGCTGCACTCCTTATTAGTGAACCAATATTTCTTGGATCTGTTACCTCATCAATACAAACAAATATTAGATTATTTTTTCCTTTAATAAATTCTTTTAAATCGGGTTGATCTAAATGTTCGACCTCTGCAATGTATCCACCATGCATCATTTGATCTTTTGAAGTGTATTTATCTAATTCTTTTTTTGATTTAAAATAAACCTTAACGTCTTCAAGAACATTTTTCTTTGGGTTTTTTCTGTGAATATTTTTTTTACTTTCCTCTGTTAAAAAAACTTTTAAAACCTTTCTTTTTGGGTTTCTTAAAGCTTCAATAACAGCATGTTGACCAACAATTAAAAAAGATGATTTATTCATAAGATTATCTTTGTTTTATACGTATTTTCCTCTATTTTCACAGTAAATCTCGTGTTGCAATTGCATAATAAAAATATATAAAACGCTTGTTGTTTGAAGCTTTATTGAACAAGGGGACACTTCCCCAAAAAGGAGGGGTTCCAGAGCGGTCAAATGGGGCGGGCTGTAAACCCGTTGACTTCGGTCTTCGAAAGTTCGAATCTTTCCCCCTCCACCATTCAATAAAATTTTTTATAACAATGGAGTGTTATTCTTGATGTTGTGCGGGTGTAGTTCAATGGTAGAACGCTAGCCTTCCAAGCTGGATGTAAGAGTTCGATTCTCTTTACCCGCTCCAAGAAAAAAAGAAATTATTAAT
>Ga0209383_1001627_pt1 | contig 13898 bp, 12 predicted proteins | sample CoawatmetaG02DNA_FD_187510 | JGI IMG/M metagenome (GOLD analysis project Ga0209383, IMG submission 187510) | Marine microbial communities from the West Antarctic Peninsula - Coastal water metaG029-DNA (SPAdes) (version 2) | ecosystem: Environmental > Aquatic > Marine > Coastal ... | reverse complement strand
TTATCTAAAAAGCAATTATTGAGGCCTAATGAGTTTTTTTGATTCATAATTTTAACAAAATAATCTATATAATATAGATAATGTCATTTAATACTTTTGGAAAGCAATTTCGCTTCACAACATGGGGGGAGTCTCATGGTCCAGCTATAGGGTGTGTTGTTGATGGTTGTCCACCCAATATAAACTTAAGAGTACAAGATATACAGGTAGAACTAGATAGAAGAAAACCTGGACAGTCAAAATTTACTACGCAAAGAAAAGAAGGCGATAAAGTTCAAATTTTGTCAGGAGTATTTGAAGGTAAAACAACTGGAACACCTATTTCTTTAATTATTTATAATCAAGACATGAGATCAAAAGATTATGGAAATATTAAAGATAAATTTAGACCAGGACACGCTGATTTTACATATTTTAAGAAATATGGAATAAGAGATTATCGTGGAGGTGGAAGATCTTCTGCAAGAGAAACTGCTTCAAGAGTTGCTGCAGGAGCGATTGCAAAAAAAGTTTTAGAAAATAAATTAGGTAAAAAGTTTAAAGTTGTTGGTGCCGTTACTCAATTAGGAATTTTAGGGTGCGATACTACTAAATGGAGTGATCAACTTATCAATAAAAATCCATTTTTTTGCCCTGATAAAAATATGGTAAAACTTTGGGAGAGATATTTATTAGATATAAGAAAATCAGGATCCTCTTGTGGTGCGGTAATTGAAGTAAGAGCTAGAGGAATTCCCATTGGTTTAGGTGCTCCTATTTATTCTAAATTAGATATGGATATTTCTTCTGCAATGATGAGTATCAATGCTGTCAAAGGTGTTAATATTGGATCAGGAATGAATTCTGCACAATTAAGTGGAGAACAAAACTCAGATGAGATTTCTCAAAAAGGAAAAAAATTAAAATTTGATTCTAATAATGCAGGTGGTATTCTTGGAGGAATCTCAACAGGACAAGAAATTATCGTATCATTTGCTGTTAAACCAACTTCGTCTATTTTAACAACTAGAAAAACTATAGATAAATTTGGAAAAAATACCACCATCTCAGTTAAAGGAAGGCATGACCCTTGCGTTGGTATACGTGCAGTACCTGTTGGTGAAGCTATGATGAATTGTGTTTTATTAGATCATTACTTAATGAATAAAGCTCAGTGCAGCTAATATTTAAAATTTAATTTTTGACTACTTTAATCGAATCTTTTGTAAATAAAATATCTAGTATTTTTTTTGAAATTTGAGAGGCATTAAGACCGGCAGTATCATACATTTTTTTTGGACTATCTTGTTCTATAAAGATATCAGGTAATGTCATAGATCTAAATTTTAAACCTTTATCAAATATCCCTTTTTCTGATAATAAATTTTCGACATGTGAGCCAAAACCTCCTATGGAACCCTCTTCTACAGTAATCATTACCTCATGTTCTCTAGCACATTTTAGAATAAGTTCCTGATCTAAAGGTTTTACAAATCTTGCATCAATTATTGTTGTATTAACTCCTTTATTTTTTAATTCTTCAGCTGCAATTTTACATTCCTCTAATCTTGTTCCTATACTTAAAATACAAGCTTGTTTGCCCTCTTGAATAACCCTTCCTTTTCCTATCTTTATTTTCTCATCTATAGATGGCAATTCCAGTCCAATTCCAGTTCCTCTTGGGTATCTAATAGCGCTGGGTTTGTCGTTAATACCCATCGAGGTATTAATCATTTTAACTAGTTCTGCTTCGTCACTTGGGGCCATTACTATAAAATTAGGAAGAGTAGAAAGGTAAGTAATATCGAATGAACCAGCATGAGTTGATCCATCAGCACCCACCAAACCTGCTCTATCAATTATAAACCTCACAGGTAAACTTTGAATAGCCACATCATGAACCACTTGGTCATATGCTCTTTGTAGAAAAGTCGAATAGATCGCAACATAAGGTTTGTAGCCTTCTGTTGCTAATCCTGCAGCAAAAGTAACTCCATGCTGTTCGGCAATCCCCACATCAAACATTCTTTTTGGAAACTCTTTAGCAAAAATGTCCATACCAGTTCCACCTGGCATTGCCGCTGTAACTCCTACAATTTTGCTATCTCTTTCTGCGTGTTTAACCAAAGTGTTTGCAAAAACTTTTGTGTAGGCTGGTAGGTTGGTTCCACTTTTTACCTGCTCTCCAGTTACAATATCAAATTTTGATACACCATGATAATGATCATTAGCTTTTTCTGCATAAGAGTATCCCTTACCTTTTTGTGTTTTTACATGAATCATTATTGGACCATTATGCTTTGAATCTCTTGCATTTTTTAAAATTGGCAAAAGAACATTTAAATCATGACCATCTATTGGACCTACGTAATAAAATCCTAAGGAATTAAAAAGAGTTCCTCCAGTTACAGCTGATCGTAAAAAATCTTCAGCTTTTCCAGCTTTTGCACTAAATCTTTTAGAAAAAGCCGAAGTAATTAATTTAAATGTTTCTCTTAAACTGAAATAAATCTTTCCAGTCAAAAGTTTTGCTAAATAAGTTCTCATAGCCCCTACTGGCTTTGCAATGGACATATCGTTGTCATTCAAAATAACAATCATTTTTGTTTTTGAGGCACCCGCATTGTTCATGGCTTCATAAGCCATACCTGCACTAATTGCTCCATCTCCAATAACGGCAATTACATTGTTCGATTTATTGGAAAGCTTATTTGCTTCAGCTATTCCTAATGCCGAAGATATAGAAGTTGAACTGTGCGCAGCACCAAAAGGATCATATTCACTTTCAGATCTTTTGGTAAATCCAGATAAACCATTACCTTGTCTTAAAGTTTTAATTTTAGACTTTCTTCCTGTTAGAATTTTGTGAGGGTAAGTTTGATGACCCACATCCCAAATTAACTTGTCATTGGGAGTATCAAATATGTAATGTAATGCAACTGTTAGCTCAACAACACCTAAACCAGCCCCTAAATGCCCACCCGTTTCTGATACAGCATTAATCATTTCTGTTCTAACTTCATTAGATAATTCTTGAAGGTTATTTTCAGATAATTTTCTTAAATCAGAGGGGAAATTAATATCTTTTAAAAATTTGTATTCTTGTGTCATTTATTTCTTGTTAAAATATACTCTAAAGTCTCATTTAAATTTGTAGAGTTTGTGCCATATCTATTTAAATCTTTAATTATTTTAAATTTAATTTTATCACTATACTTAATAGCATTTTGATATCCCAGTAAACTGATTAAGGTAGCTTTACCTTTTTTTTTATCTTTCCCTGTCACTTTTCCTGCAATTTCAGAAGAGCCTTTAAAATCTATAAGATCATCAGCTATTTGAAATAAAAGACCAATATTTGCTCCAATATGTTCAAAAAACTTTATGTCTTTTTCATTTTTTCTTTTAATGATGGCCGGTACAGCACAGCAAAAACTGAATAACCTGCCTGTTTTTTTTATTTCCATGTCTGTAATTTTATTTTTTGAAACCTTTTTCTTTTCAAAACTTAAATCTAAATATTGACCTCCAGCAATTCCTAAATGACCAGAAGACTGAGACAATTTTCGAACAAGGTCTACCTTAGTTTTTTCATTGATCTTTAAGTTTGAACTAGTTAAAATTTCAAAAGCCATTGTTAAAAGTGAGTTTCCTGCAAGCACTGCTGTGGACTCTCCAAACTTTATATGTGTGGAAGATTTTCCTCTTCTTAACTTATCATTATCCATACAGGGTAAATCATCATGAATGAGGGAATAAGCATGAATGCATTCTACTGCAGCACCAATGGCAATTAATATTTTATATTCAATTTTAAATACCACCCCTACATCTAATAAAATTTTTGACCTAATTTTCTTTCCTCCTGGAAATAATCCATACTCCATAGCTGTAATCAATTCTGTTCTTCTTTGTCTTTTAATAAATTTTTTTAAAAATAAATTGGTATCTTTTGCTATTTTTAAAAGTTTATTTTGCATTTTTTTTTAATATTATATTGTTTATTTTTTTTTTCGTTTCTTCATTAATTATTTTAATATTTTTATGAAATTTCTTCTCAATCATATTATTTAATTTTAATAACTTTTGATAAGAATCAGTTGAGTTTTGTAGATCTTTCTCTGCCTCTAAGGATTCAATAATATTATCTGCTTCTTTTGTTAGCTCCTCTAGAGATTGTAAGTTATTATCAGGTGGTAAATTTTTATCTTTCATATAATAATAATTATTAATACATGAAATCTAATCAATCAAATATTAAAAAAGCAAAAAAATACCTTAATAAGAATTACTGTATAGGCGTCCCAACTGAAACTGTTTATGGTTTAGCAGCTAATGCCTACATAGATTCAGCAGTAAAAAGGATTTTTAATTTAAAAAAAAGACCTAAAAATAACCCTCTGATTGTTCATTATTACGACATTGATTCTCTTAAAAGAGATTGCTTGATAAATGACAATTTTATCAAACTTTATAAAAAATTTTCTCCTGGCCCAATAACATATGTATTGAAATTAAAAAAAGATTCAAAAATTTCTAAATATGTTACCAATAATCAAAAAAGCTTAGCTGTAAGATTTCCAAAACACGCTTTATTTAAAAGTTTACTAAAAGAGTTAGATTATCCGCTAGCAGCACCTAGTGCTAATATTGCTACAAAAGTAAGTGCTGTTAAAATAGAGGATGTTAAAGAAGAATTTGGGAATAAAATTAGATATATTTTAGATGGTGGTGTGTGCACAGTTGGTATCGAATCTACTATTGTAAATCTTATAGGTAAGCCCACTATATTAAGATTGGGTGGTTTAGATATTTCAAAAATTCAAAAAACTTTAGGATTTAAATTAAATATAGCTATTAACTCTAAGAAGAAAATTGCACCAGGTCAATCTCGTATACATTATTCTCCTGGTATCCCCCTGAGAATGAATATAATTAAGCCAAAAAACAATGAAGCATTTATAATAGTTAAAAAAAGAAAAACTAAATTAAAAGATTACTTTTATTTAACTACTAAAAATAACTTAGATGAAGCTGCAAAAAACCTATACTCTTGTTTAAGAAAAATAAAAAATAAAGGTTATAAATCTATTGCTGTAGAAAAAATTTCAAATAAAGGGTTAGGGAGAGCTATTAATGACAGATTACAGAGGGCTTCTAAATATTAATTGCTTAACTTAATTATGGTGCGCCACATAGGAGTCGAACCTATAACCCCCAGATTCGAAATCTGGTGCTCTATCCAGTTGAGCTAGCAGCGCATATAGTATTAATATTACATTTTATGGAAAAAAACATTAATTTAATAGTTGAGACAGATGAGAATAATCTTCGACTTGATGTATTCGTCAATAAAAGAGAGAAGCTGATTAGTAGAACTAGAATTAAAAATCTAATTCTAAAAGAAAAATTAAAATTAAATAATGTAATTATTAATAGCCCTTCAAAAAAAATCTGCACTGGTGATAAGATTGATCTCCAAATTCCAGAGCCAAAAGAAGCCTCATTAAAACCTTACGATTTTAAATTAGAAATTGTCTATGAAGACGATGATCTATTAGTAATTGACAAACCTGCTGGAATAATTATGCATCCAGGAGCTGGTAACTATGATGAAACAATTGTTAATGCTCTAATGCATTATAATAAAGATTCATTATCTACTATCGGAGATGAGCTAAGACCAGGCATTGTTCACAGAATAGATAAAGATACCTCTGGATTAATAGTTATAGCAAAAAACAATATAACCCATGAAAATTTATCTCATCAATTTAGTGCGCATACAATTACAAGAGTTTATCAACTTTTAATTTGGGGAAAACTTAGACCTTCCTCTGGTAAAATTGATACCTTCATAACTAGGAGCTCAAAAAATAGACAGATGATGGAGGTTAGTAGCTCCAAAGGTAAAAGAGCAATAACCAATTATAAAACTATAGAGATTTTTGAAAATGATAAAACACCCACGCTAAGTTTGGTTGAATGTAGATTAGAGACCGGAAGAACACATCAGATAAGAGTTCACATGACGCATATGGGTAACAGCATTATGGGTGATGGTAAGTATAAAAAAAAATATAAGAAACTTAAAGATATCGATACTAGTTTGGAAAACTTAATTTATAAATTGGATAGACAGTTTCTACACGCTCATACACTAGGTTTCATTCACCCCAAAACTAATGAAGAAATGACTTTTACCTCAATTTTGCCACAAGAACTTGAAAATATTCTCGTATTGCTTAGAAACACTAGCAAATAAGACCTTGAAATATTACAATAGTTAATTAAATAAATACAACTTATGAGAAATACGATGAATAGTAATCTTCCCGCACTTTCAAATGAAGGTGGTCTATCTGCTTATCTTGAGCAGATTAAAAAATTTCCTATGTTAGCGGCTGAAGAAGAATATATGCTAGCAAAAAATTGGAAAACTACAGGAAATGTTAAAGCTGCTGAAAAACTTGTGACCAGCCACCTTAGACTCGTTGCCAAAATTGCAATGGGATATAGAGGATATGGCCTTCCTGTAAATGAAATGATCTCAGAAGGAAATGTGGGCTTGATGCAGGCAGTAAAAAAATTTGAACCTGAAAAAGGATTTAGATTAGCAACCTATGCGATGTGGTGGATTAGGGCTTCTATTCAAGAGTACATATTAAGATCTTGGAGTTTAGTTAAAATAGGAACAACTACAGCTCAAAAAAAATTATTTTTTAATTTAAAGAAGATTAAAAATCAAATTGCTCCTCAGTCAGAAGGCGATTTAAGACCTGAGCATGTAAATGAAATAGCTAATAAATTAGATGTTAGCGAACATGAGGTCGTATCAATGAATAGAAGACTTTCTGGCAAAGAATTTTCTTTAAATGCCCAAGTCGGTGAAGATGGTGATGAGTGGCAAGATTGGCTGGTTGATAAAGAATTAGATCATGATCTTAAATTTGCACATCAAGAAGAGATGGGACAAAGACAAGGCCTATTGAAGGATTCTATAAAAATTCTTAATGAAAGAGAACGAGAGATTCTATACTCTAGAAGATTGAATGATGAGCCCACAACACTAGAAGATTTGAGTAAGAAATACAAAATTAGCAGAGAAAGAATTAGACAAATAGAAAATAAAGCGTTTGAAAAGCTTCAAAAACATATGCTTTTATCTGCTAAATCTAAAAATTTACTTCCCGTAAACTAAGTCTCAAAAGGATTCTCTAATAGAATTGTATCTTCACGTTCAGGACTTGTTGAAATACTTGAAACTTTTGTTCCTATAAAATCTTCTAGAGCATAAATATAGTTTTTTGCATTTTCAGGTAAAGCCTCAATATTTTTGATTCCTTGAGTGGAGCTTTTCCAGCCAGGAAAAGTTTTATAAATTGGTTTTATCTTTAATTGGTCTTCAACTGCTGCAGGAAGATAATCCATTTTTTTTCCATCTAATTCATATTCAATACACATTTTAATTTCATCAAGCTCATCTAAAACATCTAATTTAGTTAATGCAATTCCATCTATTCCTGAAATTTTAATTGTTTGTCTAACCAAAACACCGTCAAACCAACCACATCTTCTTTTTCTACTTGTTACTGTTCCAAATTCTTTTCCCCTAGAACCAAGCAGCTCACCTGTTTCATCAGTTAATTCAGTAGGAAAAGGACCCTCTCCAACTCTAGTTGTGTAAGCCTTTGTTATACCAAGTACATAATGAATGGAATTAGGTCCACAACCAGTTCCTGTGGCAGCAGCAGATGCAACGGTGTTGGACGATGTTACAAAAGGATATGTACCATGATCAACATCTAATAAAATTCCTTGCGCACCCTCAAATAGTATTTTTTTTTTTTGTTTTTTAAATTCATCAATTCTAAGCCATACTGGTTGAGAAAACTTTAATATTTCTGGGGCAATTTTTAACAGATCTTCTTTTAATTTATCTTTTTCAAAAATTTTTTTACCTAATCCCTTTCTAATTGCATTATGGTGAAGAAGTACAGTTTCAAGTCTGCGATCAAGGTTTGTTGCAGATCTTAAATCCATAACTCGGATAGAGCGTCTTCCAACTTTATCTTCATAAGCAGGTCCAATTCCACGTCTTGTGGTTCCAATCTTTCCTTTACCTGCCGCATCTTCTCTTATTTCGTCCATTTCTCTGTGAAAAGGTAAAATAAGATTGGCAGATTCTGAAATAATAAAATTATCCACATTTACTTCAACACCTTTAGATTTAATTTCTTCAATTTCTTCTAATAGCGCCCAAGGATCAACCACAACCCCATTGCCAATAATCGATATTTTATTTTTTCTAACAATTCCAGATGGTAGTAATCTCAGTTTATAAGTAACACCATCGATAACTAATGTGTGTCCAGCGTTATGACCACCTTGAAAACGAATAACAACATCTGCCTGATCTGATAACCAATCAACTATCTTTCCTTTCCCTTCGTCTCCCCATTGTGAACCAACAACAACTACATTTTTCATTATCTATATCTTTTATTTATAACTATTGAACTTAAGTGGTTTATAGGACCATGGCCTTTACCATAATTAAGGTTTGATCTTATCGAATTATTTACATACTTTGTGGCTAGCTCACAAGATTTCTTTAAGGTTTTTCCACATGCAAAAAAAGTAGAAATAGCAGATGACAGGGTACAACCAGTTCCATGTGTATTACTGGTTGTAATTCTTCTATTTTTTATGATCATAATTTCTTTTTTATTAACAAAGATATCGTGCACTAATTTTGATTCTAGATGACCACCTTTTATAAAAATATTTTTTGCTCCTAAGTTAATCAAAATACTTGCCGCAAAGATCATGTCTTCTTTAGTTTTTATTTTAGTGTTAGTTAAGATTTCAGCTTCCGGAATATTAGGAGTTATTAAGGTAACTTTATTTATTAATTCATTTTTTAATAGCTCTACTGCTTTATCATCTATTAGCTTTGCTCCACCCTTAGCAATCATAACAGGATCCAAGATTATTTTCTTAACTTTAATAAGATCTAATGAACGAATTACAGATTTTATCACCTGAGTAGAATGCAACATGCCAATTTTTATTGCATCGGGTTTAATATCTTTTGAAGTAAATTCTATTTGGTCAGAAATTTTTTTTGGTGCAATAGGTATAATTGATTTAACACCCGTTGTATTTTGAATTGTTACAGCCGTTATTGCAGTCATTGCATACGAACCTAATGCAGTCACAGTTTTAATATCTGCTTGAATTCCTGCACCACCAGATGAATCTGATCCTGCGATAATTAATATTTTAGAATTTGGTTTCAATTTATTTAATTTTTTTTAATATGATATTTAAACATTTTTGAATTAATTTATTATTTTCACTTTCACCCATTACTCTAATCTTTGATTCTGTTCCTGATGCTCTAACTAATATTCTTCCCTGTCCTTTCATCAGTTTTTCTGCACTTTTGATTGAATTTTTTATGTCAATATTATTAATTATACTTTTATCTTTTACCTCAATATTCACTAGCGTCTGTGGAGTTTTTTTAAAAGTATTAAAAAAATCACTAGCTTTCTTTCCTTTTCTTAACGAAAACAAAACTTCTAATGCAACTAGCAAACCATCTCCAGTAGTTGCAAATTTTCCTAAAATAATATGTCCAGATTGTTCACCACCTAAGTTAAAATGATTTCTTTGCATTTTTTCTTTTACATAACGATCACCCACATTGGCTCTTATAAATTTTATTTTTTGTGATTTAAAAAATTGTTCTAGTCCATAGTTAGACATCAGTGTTCCAACAACACCACCTTTTAACATTTTTTTTCTTTTCCATCTAATTGCTAGTGCTGCAACTATTTGATCACCATCAATTATGCCTCCTTTTTCATCACACATAATAATTCTATCCGCATCTCCATCAAGAGAGATTCCTATGTGTGCTTTATGTTTTTTTACCGCTAGTTTAATTTTATTTGGAAAAGTAGAACCACAATTTTGATTGATATTCAAACCATTAGGGTTTATTCCAATCGCAATTACTTTTGCACCTAAGGATTTAAGTAATTCAGGTCCCGCCTTATATCCAGCACCATTTGCACAATCTATAACTATTCTTAAACCTCTAAGGTTAAAATCTTTAGTAAAATTTTTTTTTAATATTTTGATATAATCTTTATTTCCACTTTCTAACCTTTTTACACGGCCTAGTTGTTTTGGCCTTGTTAAGTTATTTTCAATCTTTTTGTCAATTAAACTTTCTATCTTTTTTTCAATTTTATCAGATAATTTTAATCCGTCAGGGCCAAATAACTTTAATCCATTGTCGTAATATGGATTATGAGATGCGGTAATCATAATACCCATATTAGCTTTCATTAATTTTGTTAACATTGCTAGACCATTAGTTGGTAAAGGGCCCATTGTGTAAACGTGCATTCCAGCTGACGTAAGTCCTGAAACTAAAGCAGGCTCCAGAGTATAACCAGATAGTCTAGTATCTTTGGCAATTATTGCAATTTGTTTTCTTTTTTTTTGAGTCTTAAAGTATGTCCCTGAAGCTAAGCCAAATTTAAAAAACATATCACCATTAATGTTTCTACTATTTACAAAACCTCTTATTCCATCAGTTCCAAAATATTTTTTTTTCATTAACTTTTTATCAATTGTTTAAATACTTTTATACTTTGTGTTAATTCATTTACATCGTGAATTCTTAAAATCTGAACACCTTGCATCATTGAATACAATGAGGATGCAATTGTTCCTCCTAGTCTTTCTTTAGTGTCATTTTTACCAGATAAATCTTTTATAAATCTTTTTCTTGAAAGTCCAAGTAGTATAGGAAAGCCCAATGTATGAAAAATGGAAATGCCCCTAATTAAATTCATATTATGTTTCAAATTTTTTCCAAATCCAATGCCTGGATCAATTATAATATTGTTATGTTTTATGCCATTAGATCTTATAAATTTTATCTTTTCTTCAAAAAAATCATATATATCTAATAATTCATTTTTATATTTTGGGTAATTTTGCATATTTTCTGGAATTCCTTGTGAATGCTGAATTACAAATGGAGATTTATTTTTTTTTAACACATCAATTGTTTTGGAGTCATAACTTAGCCCAGACACATCATTTATAAGCTTAATTCCTATTTTAATCCCTTTATTCATAATTTCAGCTTTTCGTGTATCAAGTGACAGTGGAATTTTTTTACTTATCTTTTTTATAATTTTTTCAATTCTACTCCATTCTTCTTTTTCACTTATAGATTTAGATCCAGGTCTTGTAGATTCCCCACCTATATCAACTATATTTGCACCAAATTTAATTAAATCAAATGCATGTTTTATTCCTACTTTTTTTTTATTAAATTTACCACCATCAGAAAAGCTATCTGGTGTTAGATTTAATACTCCCATTATATTAGGAATTTTATTAAAATTAAAATTTGAAAAATTATTTTTTTTTTTTTTAATAATTTTGAGATCTTTATCAATCTTTTTTCTTAATAATTTTGGTAGTTTTTTTATATCATTAAAATCAATTATCTTTCTTGAATCTCGAGTAATAATTTCTATCTGGCTAAATGAAAATTCTTTATTTCCATTTAAAGGAAGGTTTTTTTTTTCTCTAATTAACTTTATTGATGATTTACCATAAGCAAAATTACACACTCTTGTGTAATACTTTTTCATTTATTTTTAATGAACAATTTTTGGCTTAAGTCCCATTGAGCTTAAAGCAGAACCTTTATCTTCATCTTCAACTTTTAAATCTTCTTTATTACTGGGATATATATTCTTATTAATTAAATTTTCTATCTCCTCACCTGAAAGAGTTTCATAAGTTAAAAGAGCCTTTGCTAATTTGTGCAGGTCATCTATTTTTTCTGTTAAAACTTTTCTTGCTCTTTCATAGCCTTTGTCTACAATTTTTCTAATTTCTGAGTCTACTTTTTTTGCAGTGTCTTCAGACATATTTTGAGTTCTAGCAACAGATCTACCTAAAAATACCTCTTCTTCATTTGAACCATAGGCAACTGGTCCTAGCTCTTTGCTAAGGCCTGCTTGCATTACCATTGCTCTTGCTCTTTGAGTTGCTTGTTCAATATCACTGGATGCACCAGTTGTAACCTTATCTTCACCAAATATAATTTCTTCTGCCACTCTTCCACCCATAGCTATAGCTAATTGAGCATGAAGCTGTTCTCTTGTTTGGGATAGTTGATCTCTTTCAGGTAGTTGCATGACCATTCCTAACGCTCGTCCTCTTGGAATAATTGTCGCTTTATGAATGGGGTGGGCTGCATCTTCATTAATAGTTACTATGGCGTGACCTGCCTCATGATATGCAGTTAAAGTTTTTTCTTCCTCAGTCATAACCATGGATCTTCTTTCTGAGCCCATCATTACTTTATCTCTAGATTCTTCAAATTCAACTAAAGTAACTATTCTTTTATTTTTTCTTGCAGCAAGTAATGCTGCTTCATTAACTATATTTGCTAAATCAGCACCTGAAAAACCTGGGGTCCCTCTTGCTACAGTTCTTAAATTTACGTCTGGAGCCATCTTAATTTTTTTAACATGCACTTTTAATATTTTTTCTCTTCCTATGATATCTGGAAGTCCAACTACTACCTGTCTGTCAAATCTGCCTGGTCTTAACAAGGCTGGATCTAATACATCAGGTCTGTTTGTGGCTGCAATAATTATTACTCCCTCATTGGTTTCAAAACCATCCATTTCAACTAATAACTGGTTTAGAGTTTGTTCTCTCTCATCATTTCCACCTCCAAGGCCAGCTCCTCTACTTCTTCCAACTGCATCTATTTCGTCTATAAAAATAATACAAGGTGAATTCTTTTTACCTTGCTCAAACATGTCTCTAACTCTTGATGCTCCAACACCAACAAACATTTCAACAAAATCTGATCCCGATATTGTAAAGAATGGAACACCTGCTTCTCCAGCTATAGCTCTAGCAAGTAAAGTTTTTCCTGTTCCTGGTTGACCAACTAACAAACATCCTCTTGGTATTTTTCCACCAAGCCTACTAAATTTTTTAGGGTCTTTTAAAAATTGAACTACCTCTTCCACTTCTTCTTTTGCTTCTTCTACGCCAGCAACATCATCAAAGGTAACTTTACCTTTTAATTCATTCATCAATTTTGCCTTAGATTTACCAAAGCCCATAGCCCCACCTTTACCACCTTGCATTTGTCTCATAAAGAAAATCCAAACACCAATTAGTAGTAGCATTGGAAACCATGACAATAACACTCCAAATAAAGATGGCATTTTATCTTCTAGAGGAGCAGCTGAAATACTTACACCTTTGCTAGATAGTCTTTCAATTAATTTTGGATAATTTGGTGAATATGTAGAAAAGGAATTTCCATTAGCAAGAAGTCCTCTTATTTTATTTCCTTGTATATCTACCTTAACAACTCCACCATTATCAACTTCTGTTAAAAATTCTGAAAATATTATTGAATTACCTTTGCTTACATTAGCTTGGGGATTTTTAAACATATTGTAAAGGCCAATTGTTAAAAAAACAATCACAGCCCACATTGCTAAATTTTTCATATTCATAGGTATAAGATAATAATTATTATTAATTAAACAAGTGTCAAATTGTTACTAAATTTAGATTTTATGTGAACTTTCTTGAGATATCAATATAGTTTCATTAATTCTTTCTACAAAACAGCCCCCTAAAGTAATCTTGGTAAATAATCTTTTGTTAATTTTTTTGATTAATTCATTAATACTTTTTCCTCTGACAGGATAATATTTTTTTCCAATTTTTTGAATTAATTTTGTTAATGATCTAAAAATTATTTCATGTGATTGGTCAAAAAAATCAAAATTTAAAATATAGATATTTTTTTTTTTTAAGAAAACTACATTTTTTTTTAGATTTTT
>Ga0209383_1001624_pt1 | contig 13910 bp, 7 predicted proteins | sample CoawatmetaG02DNA_FD_187510 | JGI IMG/M metagenome (GOLD analysis project Ga0209383, IMG submission 187510) | Marine microbial communities from the West Antarctic Peninsula - Coastal water metaG029-DNA (SPAdes) (version 2) | ecosystem: Environmental > Aquatic > Marine > Coastal ... | reverse complement strand
ACAAGCCGGCTTTAACTGCTTGAAAAGCGTTTGTTACAAAGTTATAATAATGACTATCTTCATTTTTTATTTCAAGGTCAAAGCCAGCCCCATTTTCACCAAGCACTGAAAACTGCCTAGTGCTAGTCAACGCGGGTAAAGAAGATAAATCTAATTCAAATTTATTAATTACTTTCATTATTTTATTTATTTATTTACTACTTTCTGAAATATCTGAACCAACACTAAACAACTCTATCTTGCCCTTAGAGTTGTTAATAAAGTTAACACTAGCATAATAACCTAACAAACTACTTGTATTAACCCGTTTATCTTTAGCAAAGGAAATGTAATCACCTGCATCGGGAGTATCATGCGAACTATCATAAGCCACTGTAACAGTGTTATTAATATGGTTAATACTTATAATATTGCCAAGCCTACTGGTATTGGCTACGCTAGAGTTATTAAAACCACCTACACTATCACTTGAGGTTGTAAAGTAAACAATATCCCCAACTTGTGCGGATATGTTTATGTTGTCAAAACTTAATTGTAAATTATATATAGGCATCTTGTTTTTTTATTAATAAGTACACTGAGTAGGGTCTGGTATGTCAAAATTTGCATCATAGTTAGATGCTAGTGGATCAGTACAACCAACAGTGTATGTGTCAGACCTGCTCACGGTACAAGCCTCATCAGTTGTCTCCAAAACTGATTCTAACGTAATATCCGTAAGCCCTTCTACTTGAGATGGCGTAAGCCCTACAGCATTTTTATTTTTGTTGGGCCCCCCAGAACTCCATCCCGCCGAGTTATTGAAAGGGCCATACTGAAATTGTACATATGTTGTATAGAGTGTAGTGGTATTTCCATTATTATCGCTGCCAGTTATAACACGGGACACAGTTAACCCAACTGGAAGTCCCCCAGGATCTAGATTCTGAGAGTAGATCGTCCCACTAATATCGTAAGTGGCTGCAACTGAAACAGCACTACCTGCTGCTATATTAACGGTAAGTATATAAGAGTCTAGAGCTGGGCAATTATAAGTACAAGTATTATCATCAGTATTAGCTAAAATATCATAATTACCAGCTAAAGAATCTGTACAACCAAAAATATACGGAAGACATCCATCATCACAAGTAGCTAATGGATCATAATTAATCGATCCTTGTGGTTGCATGCAACCATATGCACATTCAATACAATTACCATCATCAACATTTGCTGAAGCATCATAATTTAAAGCAGTTGAATCTGTACAACCATTAATGATACAAGAACCATCATCTATATCAGCAGAAACATCATAATTTGAAGCAGTTGAATCTGTACAACCAGGCGTATAACTATATTCCTGCACGATATCCGTATGTGAGGTTGTACACCCAGTTACATCTGTGACATTTACAGTGTAAGCATCATAGCCTAAATCTGAAACATCTTCTGTAGAAGCTGTAAATGCTGAAGTAGCAGCTGACCATGAGTAAGAGTAAGGAGCTGTTCCCCCTGTAACAACAGTAGTTATACTTCCATTACTACTGCCTGGTGTAGTGCTAACTATTTCCATTGCAACCGCAAATGTATCACAATATTGACAAGTTCCATCGTCAAAAGGAGCAGTAGCATCATAATTAGATGCTGGTGGATCTGTACAACCACCACCTTGACACGTAGCGGAGTCTATTTGTGCTTGAGTGAAGATTGTCCCACCAGATTCAATTGGTTGTTGGCCAGCACCAAAGCCACCGTAGCCAACTGACTCCAAAGGCCAAATGCTAGTGTTTACGCCATTAAACAATCCGTAGTTAGTGGCTAGTGGTTCTGTACAGCCATACCATACACAACTATTATCATCAGTGTTAGCCGTTGGTGTTGAGTTATACGCTGTTTGCTTCGTACAACCTAATTCAACATCAACACAATTACCATCATCAACAGTTGCATTATCATCATAATTCACATACATTAGGTTACCTAATGAATCTACAGAACCATCTGTACATCCATAAACAACACCTATACAAGTATTATCATCAAAAATATTAGCTCCATTTAAATAGGCATATGCTTCATCAGGAAACTCAGTTGGATTGAGTGTGTAAGTAAGCGTACAGCCATACCACCTGCAACTACCATCATCCGTATTTGCTGCAAGTTCTTCCTCATACGCAGGAGATGTAGGTTCTGTACAGCCTAATACAACATCAACACAAGAACCATCATTAATAATCGCGTCCTCATCATAATTAAATGCACTAGTATCTGTACAGCCTTGTGGAGTAACGTTTATGCCGGCAATCTTCAGTGCTCCAAAGCCCTGTGTTGAAAAGCTATCTTGATCAAAAGTAGAATCCCCATTTGGCTTTACAAAAACCTTTTGACCGTTGTGTTGGATGGCTTTGCCTCTTATGTAGTTAAACCACTTACCTTCTTTTTCAATAAACTCAGGTATAGTTCCAGATTCTTTGTTTGTAAATATAGAATCAACCCACCACCCTTTTTTTATTGATAAGTTATGGTACCCGTTATCCGTAAGCTCTTGTTTTACTCTAGACTGAGTTCCTTCGTAATTTATGGTGTTAAAAGATTTTACACTACCAGGAGCATCATTTAAAATAACAGTAAAGCTAGATTTTCTGTAAGCATTATAAAAGGTATTTCTACCTTTTTCTAAACCATTGTTTTTAAACTGCTCAACGTGGTGTAGCCATAAGTCTCCATCTTTAAAACTATAGTATTCATTTGCACAGCTAATAGCATTTTCTGGCGTAAATGATTTAAAGCTTACCCATCCTTTTACATCTTCTCTAAACGAAACGGTAGTTTGTAGCAAATCACTCGACCCTGTAACCACGCGATCATTTGTTCTTAAAGTTAAATTATATTCATCTTTTTTATCATCATAACTACCTTGTAAAGTGTTATTTAACTTTAAATTGTCTTTAAACCAATCCTTCATACCGTGATCAGATATTGGAGTTAAGCCATCCATAGATAATCTCATCACTGCTCCTCTAACCCTGTCTGTAAAGTAAATTCTATAAGCCTCCGATGCAAATGATTCTGGATTTTTAGATATTCCATAACCACCTGAGTAAGGAATTGCTTGTCCTAAAACGTTGTTTGTGGAAATAAGTTGAGGATTTCCATCGGCATTAAACAACGCATCTTTATCTGCTAATATTTTCAAGACTCTATCCTCGCACAAAGCAATTAAATCTCCACTTTGACCCCATCCAGAATGTAGTTTTTGAATACTACCATAAGTAGGGTTTATATCTTTTGTAATTTTTTCAGCCGCTATAAATTGATTTAAAGAATTAACTCCAGATGTAGAATTGTAAATTCCAGAATATATTAAACCATATTTTCTTTTTTCTTCTTCGTACTTTTTATCTAGAGTTGTAGATGCTTTTGCTCCATTTAATAAAAATGGCTTGTTAAAAGTATCACCTATTCTATTAGATTCTACGCCGTTTCCAAAAGACCAACAATTAAACCAACCTAAACCAACCTCATTAACCTGCTCCACCACAAATCCTGTCTGAACCGCAGTGGCACTAGCGCTCGCAAAATTTATGTATGGGTAAGCCTCTATTACTGTAACATAGGAAACGCTGCCGTCAGGATTATCAAAAGTCAGTGGGTAGCTTGAACTCGAAGGACTATAACTAGCCTCTAGAAGGGCGGTGTAATCCGGCGCTAATATCCCTGATTGTATTTTTAAAACACTATGATTGAAAGTGTACAAATTTGGATCTAACGCTGACTCGGTTGTCGCTCCCCATCCAGCAACTGTTATACCCGATGGAAATAAATCAGCAACTGCGGACGGAATACGCATGGTAGCTCCAACGGGGATCAGCATATCTCCGTCGCCGCTGGTAATGGAAGTTGGAATCCTACCGCTAGCCTCATAGTAAATATCTAAATCTAAATCTTCTTTTGGTTCTGTTTCAAAAATAGCAGGATTTCTGCTAATTGGAACAACTTCATCTGTGTCAAATGGCTCTATGAATTGAAAATTAGCCGCGGTTGTTGCGTTAGCGCCAGCTACATCACTGTTTAAGTATAAATCATTATTTAAATCGCCCCCATCAATTGTATAAACAATAGTAAAGGCTAGTCTCCTATTATTAGCAAGTTTAGTCCAATCCCTCCACCAGTGGCGTTTAGACCATGACTGATTACCGTGATGCATTTGCGGTCCATTTAAATATGGGTCAGGCAAAGTTGCTCGGTGATTATACACGCGCCGTTTAGTAAAACTTGTTATAGTGTATGTTTTGTTTAAATCACCACCCATCCTAAACTTGCTCCCGGCTTTTATTTTACTTACAAATTGAGCTTGATCTTCCTCGTAAGAGTTTGCGTTAGAACCCACCTCCCAACTTTGCGAAGTAGGCTCACTCCAGAAACCATCATCAGATGATAATAGCAATTGTTCTTCAGATAGAAAATCAATTCCGGAATAAGACAATACCAATTCGTGCCTTATACTGTTTGGAAGGTCATTATCTTCCTCCCAGCTAATACCTTTCTGCCATTGCGCACCACGTGAGAATCCATTACCATAATCACCTACTATGGTATTTCCATTTCCGGGAGTTATGTATATTTGTGAAGAAGCTAAATAACTATAAGTGTTGTTAGTATAAGCTCCACTAACGCTGGATGTATCAGGAGATTGCCATCCCGCATAAGCCATTTGATCAATAAACCATCCTGACCTTCTTTTATCTCCCCCAAATTTAAGCAATTCCTCAAAATCTGATTTATCTTTACTCGTACCACCCGCATGTACCTTAAATGTCAAGTCGTCACTATTAATTCCTGCAATATCAGAAACTTCCCCAGTAACACTACTACCACCAACATCATCCGTTCCTGTTTGCTTAGCTTTACTATCACGCAGATAATACACGTCTGCTGATACAGCTACTTTATAGTTTATATCTGTTACCTCTATAGGGGTTAAATACTTTACAGCAATATCGTCGTTTTTTATTTTAACAAAAAACCTACCATCAAACTCAGGTTTGTTAATAATTTCTTTTTTGTATATAACAGGTCTATATTTGGTTTCTTCTATGGTTCTGTTTGGAGTATTACTTATCCAATCATCTTCATATTTTAATGGAGTAGATATAAACACCTCATACACCTTGCGGTCAGTCCCGCCATTTGCAGCGCTTGCAGGAGCTCCTTCTTCCTCATGAAGAGTGACATCTGTGATTAAATATTTTTGTGATGCGATAGCGCTACCACTAATAGTACCAATAAAATCAACCCACAATTCACTAGAACCTTTTTCATTCCAAAGTGTTTCTAAATCAGGCATGCTTAGTATATAAGTTGCTTGAGCATCCTGACCCCAAACTTTGTAATCTATATAAAAAGACTCAACGCCCACCCTTGGTTCTTTTGCTGTGTTAGCAGCTCCACCACCACCAAATACACTGTTGGTTGTTGTATTGGGATTAGCGACCGGTCTAGCAAGAGTAGTAAAATTTGTTTTAATGTAATCTGGAGCTTCGTTTTCAATTGCTACAATTTTATATTTAGCCTCAACATCTAAAACCTCCTCATTTTCTAAGCCTTTTTTTAAAATCAAATAAGTATCTTCATCAACTTTGTTTCGGTCTATAGAGGGAAATGCAAGCCAAATATTACCATCTTTAGCGTCGTAAGTTCTACCAAGAGCTAAATTGTAATACTCGTTCGATGTTTCTTTTACATAAAACTTGTAATACGTAGCCCAAGAAGGATGCGCCGTTATAACTTTAGCCTTTAAAAAACTGGAATGTGAAGCCGATGATTTTGGATGTATATAGTTTGATTCTGAATTAGCAAAAACAGGTGTTTCTCTACCGTATTTATCGCCATATACAACACCAACGTTATATGTTCTTAAAGATTTTAAAGACTTTGCTCCAACATAACCCCCGTTAAATAAAACTCTAGGGTTCAAAGAAGCCGCAACAGCCGGTAAAGTCTGAAGATTATAGCCTTGTAAATAATTAGCATACACGACTCTATTACCAGTTACCTCTTGGGCTAAAGCCAACCTGGGCACGTTATCCCATAAACGCAAGCCTTGGTTTGAAGGTAAAACAGCATATATGTTTTCGGTTGTTATGTCATAAGAACCAAAAGCACCAACCCCAGAACCCACCTGACTCCAAGCGGGATCTTGTGGTGTTATACTTTTTACAAGGTATATATTAGGTGATGCCTCATCTTTGTATAATAAATCAACCTGCACAACATCTTTAGGTATTTTATACGGTATAAAATCTTTTAAAGTTAATGATCTTAAGTTATTGATCATGCCCTTGTTGTAAGCCTCTGTTGGGTGGTAACCAAAGCCACCAGGTACAAAAGCTACTTCTGAAAAAGGACCTATCGACGAATACTCCCCATCCTTATATTTATACCTGTAAGCAAACCTAGGAAATTTACGCTCAAACAGTTTTGCGCCTTGCTTTTCAACCGAAACGTAGAAATCAGACACTAAATTTGATGTCTCTGGTGATATAGATAATATTGTAATACTTGCACTGTAATACTCAACATCAATTTCCGTAATCGGATTTCCATCATTATCAACTACAGTTGTACCTGATGGTACGGGAACCGTATCAATAAGAGTGCTAATACTATTAACGACCGCTCTTACTTCGTAAATTTCTGGCGGATATTGGCCTGATACCTCGTTGTTAAGAAGAATAATATCTCCTGCTAAAAAAGTTGGAAGCGCATCGTTATACCGGCGTATATTTATGGTTAAACTGTCGGTTGGCTCTAAAAGCTGAGGAATTGAACCAGTTGAGCTGTTAAAGAGCACGTCTGTTGCTAGTCCAGTTCCATCATATTCTCTATTAGATACTAACGAGGCTAATGTTGGAGGTTTTGTTGGAGCTTTTCTAATAACAGTAATATGCTCTTCTCTTGCTAAAATATTAGAGCTGAACGTTATTCCTTGGGCGCTGTTTATTAAACGAGTATGGAAAATACCAGAAGCATGGGTACCCTCTACGGATCTTGGTATATTTATTTTTTTTGGCTCAGTTTTATTGTCTGTCCAAAACAGCATATCATCAACAATGTTTATACCAGTAACAAGTTCGCCATGGTTAAAATTTAATGTTCTAGGGCCAGTAAATACTAGCGCTTCGTACCCATCAGAAAGATCTAAGTCATCGTTAAGCCAAACAGTTGAATCTGCCCCTAAAAACATAAGGCCCCCTGTAGGTTGAGGGGTTCCATAAATATCTTGCGACCCTACTTGAAAGCCGTCAGCCAAAACCCCAGTGGTGCAATTGCTTACCGATATAGAATTAGGACCATTGCCTAGAGTAGTGTTAGTGGTGCTAAATGGAGGATTAATTTCTTCCACGCAGTAATTACCTCCTATAAGAAAACCAGAATTAAATCCAAGCGCATCACCCACGGCAAGATCCGTAACATTAAGTTCTGACGGGTTAAAATGGAGATTTCCGTTAGCGATGTAATTGGTGGTACTTATTTGTATCGATATTTTTGCTGGTATTGGGTCGCCAAAACCAGGAATAGAAGATGTATTTGTTACCCCCAAATTACCTGAAAATGGCGGTGTATAAGTGACTGATGATGGAGTGGGTTGTGAAAGCGGGAAAGTGGTTGCTATGGGCAGAGGATTATCTAAAGTTAACTTAGTGACAATTATAGGGAATTGACTAGTACTTGTTAACGTCACCTGTTGGGCGGCAGTAATTTCATACGGACCTGGCCAATCCTGAAGCATGTCGCCGAACTCAATGCTAGCCCCTACTAAGTCTTGTATATTACCCGTGTGGTCTTCTATATAAACAACATTTCCGGTTACCTGTTGAAGAGGTGCGGTTAACCCTATAAAATTAGGTAAAAAAGGAATTAAAATCTTTGAGCCAATAATATTATACCACCCCCATCCAACATGATAATTAACTGTGTTAATACCTGTTACTGCTTCATACCCAAATCCATATTCGTAACCTTGACTATCACCACCTATAGAATTTACTGTAGAAATATTAGATGAAGTACTATCGCTATTAACTCCTTGAACCGTCCAACCCTGCTCTATAGCTGCGAGCGTGGTTGGCGATATATTTGTTAGTTGATTGCTATTTTCATCTGATAAGTTTTGTTGAGAGACAGCGAAGTTATCTACAAAAACGGCTTCGCAGCCGCTAGATGTATGACGCCATATTGAGTCAGACATAGTAACATTATTTGTCCAATCAGAATTATTACTTGTTATTTCTGACGCATCGTAGCTTTGCCCTGAAACCAACCAATATAAAGCATCATTTTTTTCGTCAGATATAGATCCTACAGTAAAAGATCCTTCAGGTACTTTATTCACACAAACACTTGAGTTACCTAATACGTTTTGAATAGTACCAACCTCAGATCCCTCTGAAGTTGTAACTTGAATATTCATAGCATGTCTGTACTCTCCGTTGGGAACAAGTCTTTCATCTACATCTTTATTCATTTTACCACCGGTAAACTGCTTCTTAATCTCTGGCATGAACTAGTGTTTTATTTGTTTCGATTTACCTCTTAAAATTTGAGTGAGTTCTTCTAACTTTAGATTTGATAATCTTAATTTTGCAGTTCTAACAGCTGCAAATCTTTCTTTTTTAAATCTATTTACCTGGTATTCTGGAATATTAGCTTTACCAGATAATATACCATATGATATCCATTTATAAATAGCTTCTTCAGCAAACTTGTGAACCTGCATTTCCCCGTCCGTACCAAGACTATCGCTTATGTAATCTAAGATCACAGTTTTTCCACTAATATTAGATGAAAAGTAAATTAAACCAGTTGCAGTATCTATGTAGTACGATCCGTTCACCTGAGCATGCTGAGGATCTAGACCATATCTTGATCCATTCATTGGCCAATAAGTATCGTCTTCGTAATCGTCATTATTATTTTCAGCTGGAGTTGCTGACTTGTAAGAGCTTTGAATACTAGATTTTTTGTTTAAATCTACAAATATAATTTCTTCTCCACCCACTTGCACGTGAGATGGTTGTCCAGGAGAATCAGCCGCTGAGCCGCTTAATAAATGTTTCTCGTGTAAAGGGTTTGTAAACGTAATACCCATTCCAGGATAACTTCCACTAGTAGAAGCACCAATAGTGGCAACCGTAGAATTAAGTGGTATTCCAGGCGCAAAAATAGTCATTCCAACCTCTATATCGTGTGTATCAAAAAAATTAATCTGCTGACCGCTTCCAGGGCCATACGCCACCTTGCTTGTTATTGCAATGCGAATTTCTTTTTCAAAATTTGGTAAAAGATTTTTAGACTTTAAGTTTCCAGACCCATCCTTATTACTTCTTTGCCCACTTTGAGTAATTCCATAATCTTTAAACCTTGAATCCACATCTTTTTGATAATTGTTTTCTTCAAAAACAAAAGATCCATCTGCATTTTGTTGGTATGAACTTGCGTTAGAAGTTTTAGATGTAGGGTATATTATGTGTTTAATACCAGCCGCATCAACCCAAGACAATTTAACATAATTTACATAGTCTTGTGGTACCGGCATTTTTAAAGAAGCTGGAACAATGTATTCAAAAGCTTTAATTGATTTAAGAGTGTCAAAAGATAATTCAGCTAAACCCCTCTGTGCATGAAAAGCAACATCAGTTCTATTAGCGTTTCTTATTAGCTTATCCTCTCCGACGTATACAACCATAAATTGAGCTATTATATCGTTTAAAGAAGTAAACTGATAAAAACCGTAATTACCATCGCCGTTTAACTGTACACCATCGGCACCTTGATAATAATCTTTTTCACTTTGATTTATTAATCCCATTTAATTTATTGTTTTTCTTGTTGTTGTTGTAATGATTCTAAACCTTGACCTCCACTTGCAACATCATTTTTTTTCATTGCTAACCCAGCAAATTTTAATATTTTATAAACTAATTCAGATTCTTCCGCCGGGTGTAATTCAAAGTGCGTTGTTTTAGTAGCGGAACTATCGTAAAGCGCTTTACCACTTATAACAAAATAACCCCAAGAAACGTTAGCTGGTAAGCGGTAATAGTGAATTCCAATATTAGATGTTACGTTAGAGCCATTGTCTACTCTTATTCTATTTTTGTGCTCGGTATACACTGGTCGAGAAGCGCTAGCCCTAACTAGTGGTCCTGAGGTAGTCACGTCTTTAAACCTATTAGTATCCATGTACTCCGCCTTAACCCCCAAGACCTCAACCCTGGATAATCTATACACCTCGCTGGGAAGTTTTATCGCCCCTCCAACAACACTATAATTGTTTACTGTGTTAGTACCTTTTATCTCTATAAAAACATCTAGCTTTTGCCTGGTAAGATCTGTAGTATCGCTATTCAGGGTATATGTAGCATCCCTCATTTCAAAGCTATTTACATCATAATGGTATTGCTCATATATCTCTATTTGCGCTTGATTGGCAAACAAGTTAAACTCTTGGGGAGTTATATAGCCTCTCTGCTCTTTGTTAGCAAAAGCCAAAACTCTTTGATATACCGTATCTATATTTACCATTTTTATTCTTTATTTATTATATGGAAACAATCTGTTTAGCGTATCTTTTCTTGCTCCACAACCGCAATCTTTTTTAACAGCTTTGCTAACTGTATCTACAACTTTCTTTATACCAGTTGCTTTTGTAATTTTTTCTATTGTATCTCCTAACCCTTTAGATTTTTCTTTCATATAATTAAATTTAGTAGTTTACGATCGCCCCGTAGAGCGACCGCATCTACAGTTAGATTAATTTAATCTTTTTTCAATATTGGAGTAAATCTCCATTCCTTCATCAGTTTTAAACCAGTGTGCTAAGGCAGTGTAAGGATGCTCGTCAAATGGTATAACCATTAGCTTTCTTCCGTTACTACCCCACATAAAGTTTCTTTGATCAGAGGATAATCTTAGTACTCCAGCTTCAACAGCTTTAATACCAAAGTTTCTTAGCATTACATTCTCATCATCCGCTAGCTCTAAGAAGAGTTTAGGGTTGTTACGAGCAAATACTAATAAATCTCTTTTAAGTTCCTTAGAACTCAAGCTAGACACGTCTGATCCCTTTTCAACACGCATGATAGCTTCGGCCATATCTATGTCAATATTTCTAGCCGCCACCAGTGCGTCAACCTGCATGTTTAACACATCAATTTCGTCAGCAGCTTCTGCCGCTGGCTTGTACTCTTCATATAAGTTATCTTTGTGAGGATGATATAGACTCAATAGTTTTTGTAACACTGTTTTTTCTTTTGGAACAAATAAACTTCCAGCTCTAAATATAATGTGCTCTAATCTTTGATCACCTTTCATTTCATCAACAAAAGAAGTTTTTTGATTTTGACAGTATTTAAGTTCTCTTTCATAACCTTTTTCTTCGTCAAAGTAATAAACGCCTGTTGATTTAATAGATCTAGAAAGCGGTTTTTTGCCGCCTTTTAAATAATATACTCTATCTTTTATTTCCCACTCATTAGCGGGTTTTAATCTTTCTCTTGCTTTTGGTTCTTCAACCGCAATATCTTCAAAGAATTCTGTAGTTACTTTTTCAATTGTTTCAACTTCTTCAAAGTCTTTTTCTATTAAAGGTTCTACAACCTTTTGTGTTTTTTGTTTTTTTGCCATAATATAATATAATATAAATTAATAAAAATAAAAGGGGTTGGGGAATTACCCCCAACCTCTTAAATATAATAATGCTTATTTCATTAACATGAAATTGTTAGCACCTTGTGTAACTAAACATCTTTCTGATAACATGTGGATTTGCATTGCATCTAAAGCAGATGTAGCAGCTCCAACAGAACCAGTAACCCATGATTTCATTTTTCTATCATCAGTTTGAGAAGCTCTATAACGAACATGTAAAAAAGGACGCTTCATATTCTGACCTAATTGCTGGTCATAAACAGTTGAAGTTCCAGCAGGAATAACAACTCCTCTAATTGCGTTAGCACCAGCCGCAGCGTTAATACCGCCTCTTGTTGCTAGGTCATTCAAGTATCTAAAGTCAGACTTGTAAAAGTCGTAAGAACCTCTTCTGAAACCAGAGAAACCCAAGTTTAATGCCATATCTTCAGAATTGTCAAATACTCCGTAAGAAGTACCACCAGCTCCGTAAGAATTCATAGAAGCTAACATGTCATCCATTGCCAACGAAGTAGCTCTGTTTACAAACATCATGTTTTCTTCAATAGCACCTTGCTTGTCGAACTCAGCTAAGATAGCGTCAAATTCAGCTAAATCAGTTGCAGCGTTAACACCAGTAATACCAGAAGTAATATTACCTCTATCTTCGATAGCAGCAAATAATCCTTCAGTACCAACGTTTGCTCCAGTAGCATAGTTTAAGTGAGCGTCAACTCCATTAGCGGCACCAGAGCCACCAGCACCTAAAGTATGAGCGTTATCAGATCCAATTATACCTTCAAGCATTGACATTTCTAAGTGATCGTTAAAACGAGCTCTTGTGTCAGATTCAGCTTTTAAGTACCACATGTATCCAGCAGCGCCGCTTTCAGAAGCAGTTTCAACCCAACCAATTCTAGACGCATCAGAACCTGATACTTCGTAGTAATCTTTTAAGATAATTGGTTTGTTAGAGAAAGTTTTGAAAGCAGGTTCGTTAGCCCCTCTTGATTCAGCTCCGTCATAGTTATCTCCTTTTGCAAATTCAGAACCATAAACTAATACAGTTGTTCCTTTGTCAGCAGTAGCGCCCAATGTAGGTATTGTAGCGTTGTCATAACCAGCAACAGTAATGTCTGATACATTACCAGCAGTACCAGCACCGTCAGCCAAAGAGACTACAATCGCCTTGTAGACTCCAGTAGCGTTTGATATAATAACAGTATCATTCTTTCTAATACCGTGTTTCTGTGTAATACCAGCAGCAGCAAATCCAGTCCCATCTATATCAGATTGTATTGTGATAATGTTGTTTGTGTCAATATCAGCTAAGTAAGATAAGTGTAATCTACCTTGCTCTGACCAAATAACTTGATCAGCAGACATAGATTCTTCAGCCCCTACTTGTGAAAGAAATCCAGATATAGTCCTAGGACCAAATACCTCTGCTTCTTTTTCCATAAGATCTGGTAAGTATTGTTGTGCCCAACCACCTGCGCCATTTAGGTCTAAGTAGTTTGTTGATAATGTTTGTTGCCCCGAAGCCGGAACAACATTCAGATTTGGGCCATTTGTAATTGCCATAATTTTGTTTTTTTAATTTTTAAATTTATTGTTTTTAATTTTAAACTTAAAATCAGAAGAATCTTGTCCTAACACCTTGTATGTCGTACCACCTGCTTCAATTTTCCCATGACTTTGTCTTGGGTTCATGTCAACGTTTTTGGCTTTAGCAATACTATTTTTCATAGCATCTGCTTTACCTTGGTCGTAAAAGTGTTTTGCAACAGCATCAGCGTTCATTGCCGTGTACAGAGATTTATGATAACCCTTAGCGTCTGTTAAAGCAGAATTCTTATCCAAAAACTTTTTGGTGAAGTTGCTTATGTCGCTCTGAGTATTTTTAACCTCTTCAGCATTGTTTACATTAAACCTGTATTTCTTGTCACCGACGTTGTATTCAAAACCTTTGAATTTGTCGTTGAAAACATTATTTGTTTTCTGTGTAAAAATATCAGAGTTCGTTTTAACTGTTTTTTGAGTTACTTCTGACTCCTTGTTATATCTATCAAAGAAGTTAATGGCTTTCTGCTGCTCAGTTGTGAGCTTCGATCCAGCTTTAATTTCTTCATAGTATGTAGACTTTTGCCCGTCTAAGTGGCTTTTAGCGCTGGCAACTTGCTCTTTAAGCGCTAATTTCTTTCTACGTATATCTCTATCGTCGTCCATATCTT